>OJMM01000244.1_pt1 | contig 36557 bp, 32 predicted proteins | sample 1597231 | NCBI WGS metagenome assembly OJMM01 (sample SAMEA2452128, study PRJEB22498) | human gut metagenome | reverse complement strand
AGTCTGGGCCGTGTCTCAGTCCCAATGTGGCCGTTCAACCTCTCAGTCCGGCTACTGATCGTCGACTTGGTGAGCCGTTACCTCACCAACTATCTAATCAGACGCGAGCCCATCTCTGAGCGAATTTCTTTGATATATCTATCATGCGATATTTATATTTTATGGGGTATTACCATCCGTTTCCAGAAGCTATCCCCCTCTCAGAGGCAGGTTGCTCACGTGTTACTCACCCGTCCGCCACTAACTTAAAAAAGCAAGCTCTTTTAAGTCCGTTCGACTTGCATGTGTTAGGCGTGCCGCCAGCGTTCGTCCTGAGCCAGGATCAAACTCTTTATTAAGTTTGTATATTAAATACCTTCCGGTATTTACTATCTCCCGTTTCATTACGATTGCTCGCAATTCTTTCGCTTGTGTTTTTACTCTTATATTAATCTCTCAATTAATACAGAATTTACAAGGGTTTTGTTTTTTCTTAGCATTGTTCAATTTTCAAGATACCTTCGCTCTCTCGCTTCCTTTGAGCGCTCGTCTATTATATCACTTCTTCTCTCTCTTGTCAATACCTTTTGGGAGAAAAAAATTTTCCGACTTCGCTCTCTCTCGTTCGACAGCTTTATTATTATATCACCTCCTTACTCTTTTGTCAATCTTTTTTTTGAGATTTGACGGAATATACAAAATATATTGTGAATTCTCCGCTAAATGCAATATTATGCACAATAAACAATAATGTTTACTGACTTAAATCCCCTTTAATTATAATAAACAAGCTGTATAACATAGTATAAATATTATAAGGAGGCATTAAAATGTTTTTAAATATGTTACAATCAATATTAAGTAATTTATTTTTTTTCGCATTACATGTAGACAGCAGAAACGTTTTTCCTAAACCGCTGTCTAAAAAAGAGGAAGAGGAATATTTCAAGCTTATGGGGAAAGGAGACAGCAATGCGCGTACAAAGCTTATTGAACATAATTTAAGACTTGTCGCTCATATCATTAAAAAATATTATTCAAATATAAAAGAACAGGATGAATTGATATCAATAGGAACAATAGGACTTATCAAAGCGGTTTCCACATTTGATTATTCAAAAGGGAACAGGTTTGCCACTTATGCAAGCAGATGTATTGAAAATGAAATACTAATGCACTTCCGCGCAAAGAAGAAAAGCTCGTCAGATATTTACATAGATGAACCGATTGAAACAGATAAGGACGGCAATCAGCTTACATTAAGCGATATAATTGGAGACGATGAGGACATAATCGAAAAAATTGATTTATCTATAAGATCGGGACAGCTTTATAAATTTTTGGAGCAATGCCTTGATTCAAGGGAAATGGAAGTAATCAAGCTTCGTTACGGTCTTTACGGCTGCTATCCGCTAACGCAGAGGGAAGTATCCGATAAATTGAATATTTCACGCTCATATGTTTCCCGCATAGAAAAAAAAGCTTTGACCACTCTAAAGAATATGTACGATAAAAATCCATACTGATTGATAAAAGCTGTCTCACAATATAAATGAGACAGCTTTTTTATCACCGTATCTTATTATATTTTGTCAAACCGTTTTCTGCGCCTATCCTAAGCAGTCTGTTATATTTTGCTACTCTGTCAGAACGGCATGGAGCCCCCGTCTTTATTTGTCCGGCATTAGTTGCTACGGCGAGATCTGCAATTGACGTATCCTCCGTCTCTCCGGAACGATGTGATATTATTGCTCTGTAACCGGCTGAACGCGCCATTTTTATAGCGTCAAGCGTTTCGGTCAGAGTTCCGATCTGATTAAGCTTTATCAGAATTGCGTTAGCAGCGTTTTCCCTGATACCGCGTTCAAGATGACGCGTATTAGTTACAAAAAGATCATCGCCTACCAACTGTATCTTCTTGCCGAGTACAGACGTTATCTCAGTCCAGCCGCTCCAATCTTCTTCGCCCAGGGGATCTTCAATTGAAATGATCGGATACTTTTCAACAAGCTTATCCCAGTAATCAATCAATTCGCCTGTTTCAAAGGTCGCTCCTCTTTTAGGAAGATAATATTTTCCGTCCTTATACCACTCGCTGCTTGCTGCGTCGAGTGCAATTTTTATCTTATCGGTATTATAGCCGGCCTTTTCAACCGCTTCAATAATACATTCGATTGCTTCCTCCTCAGATGATAAATCCGGCGCAAACCCGCCTTCATCTCCGACAGCAGTCGCCAGTCCCTTTTTCTTTAAAACCGATTTCAATGAATGATAAACCTCAGTACCCATTCTAAGCGCTTCTGCAAAGGTAGGGGCTCCTACAGGCATTATCATAAATTCCTGAATATCAATGTTATTAGCGGCATGCGCTCCGCCGTTTAAAATATTCATCATAGGTATAGGCATAATATCTGCCGATATACCGCCGATATATTTATAAAGCGGCAGCCTGTAATGCGACGCGGAGGCCTTTGCCAGCGCAAGAGAAACCGCCAGTATTGCATTTGCCCCCAGCCTGCTTTTATTATCAGTACCGTCAAGATTAATAAGCATACTGTCAATTCTGCTCTGATCTATAGTATTAGACGAAGCTGCTGCCTTGCATATTTCTATATTGATATTCTTTACCGCCTCTGTAACGCCCTTGCCGCAGTATCTGCCTTCTTCCCCATCGCGCAGCTCTGCGGCCTCGTTTATTCCGGTTGACGCTCCGGAAGGAACGCTTGCTACTCCGACGCTTCGAAAGCAGAACTTCCGCCTTGACAGTCGGATTTCCTCTTGAATCGAGAATTTCATATCCTCTTACCTTTTCAATTTTAATAGCCATACTGTATCCTCTTTTTATTATAATTTATTCGTAAAAGGAGCTAATGAAAGCCTTATAAAGTAGCCCTGCTTATGATTGCATACCGGACAAACCTTAGGAGCCTCAGTGCTCTTATGAACATATCCGCAGTTAAGACACATCCATTCTTCCTCTACATCAGATATAAACAGCTTTCCCTGCTCAAGCCAATCTGCAAACATTCCAAAGCGTTCGCCGTGAATCTTTTCAATCTTTGCAATTTCGTTAAATTTCAAGCCTATCTGGTTAAAACCCTCCTGATTGGCTATTTTACCGAAATCCGGATAAACGGGTTCAAATTCCTCAAATTCATTATGCTGAGAAGCCCGAAGCAGTTCCAGAGTTGTGCCGTAAATGTCCACAGGATAGCTTCCGTCAATCTTAATGTTCTGACCCGACATATCCTTTAAAAAGTCGTAAAATACCTTAGCATGCTCCTTTTCCTGATCCGCAGTGAATTTAAACACCATTTCTATAACGGGCAGATTTTCTTTTTTTGCCTGTGAAGCCGCAAAAGTATATCTGTTTCTGGCCTGGCTTTCACCGGCAAACGCTCTTAAAAGGTTAATTTTTGTCTGACTTTCAGATAAATTATTATTCATATTAATCTCCTTCTGCCGCTATATCTTTAAAATTTAAAACATCGCAGCGGCGCAGCGAGGTTTTATTTTTTTTGTTTCCGTTTTATGTTAATGAATAAATCGGAAACGCTTATTAATATTATTTTCCGTTTATACTAAATTTATACAGCAGTTTTATTGACATCATAATAAAATTCATGTTATACTGTTTTTACAAATTAAATATAAAACTGATAAAATTAAGGTATATTACTGCAAGTATTACAAAAACCCTATCCGCCGCCGCGGGGTTTGTTTTTTTATATTTAGCTTATAATAATTCGGCGGCAGACTGGAGATTAATTATGAAAGTTCAGCGATTTATTCTTGGACCTCTTTCAACAAACTGCTACATCATAGAAACCAAAAATAAAAATGCAGCGGCAATAGATATCGGCGGAGATTATGATAAAATCAAAGACTATCTTGAAACAAACGGCTTAAAACTAAAAAAAATACTTCTTACTCATGGTCATTACGACCATTTCGGAGGAACAGCCGACGCTGCTATAGATTCTGGAGCCGAGATATTTATAAGCGGCAATGACTCCCATATGCTTTCAAGCCGTATGGACAGCCTTGCAGATTTTATATGCAACGAGTCTTTCAAGCCGATTACAGAATACAAAGAGATTTCAGAAGGTTCAGAAATAATACTTGACGAACTTAAATTCAAAGTCATAGAAACGCCGGGACATACCAAAGGAAGCGTGTGTTATCTTTGTAACGACTATATTTTTACAGGAGATACTTTATTTGCGCTTTCAATGGGAAGAACAGATTTTCCGGGCGGTAATCCCTCTGAAATGCATAAATCCCTTTTAAGACTTGCTGAAATAAAAGAAGACCTCAACGTTTGTCCGGGACATAATGAAACGACAACGCTTTCTTTTGAAAAAAGAAATAATCCGTATCTGAAGGAAAATCCATATGAAGATCTTATTTAGCGGAAACGACTTTAAATATGAAACGGAAGCGACAGTAAAGCTTTTTATCCCGTCACGATTTACATTTCATTATGATATTACCGACGCAGACGGGGACATTATAATGACGCGCCTGAAAAAAGGACGGCATAATACTTATCTTTATGTATATTGCCGTCTGAACGGAAGCATAAAAAGAATGTCCGCTCGCTGTCCGAACAAAATCGTTGACAAACAGCTTGCCGAGCATGAAATCTGCCGTTTGGTATACCTATGCCTTCAATCGCTGACCGGCATAACCCCTCCATGGGGATTACTTACAGGTATACGCCCTGTAAAGAAAATGGCTGATCTTATAGCAAGCGGGAAAACCAGACAAGAAGCCTTTGATTTTTTAAAATCTAAATATATGGTATCAGACAACAGACTACAATTAGCATACAGCACCGCATTAAATCAGATACCTCTTATAAATAAATACTCTAAAAAAACAATCAGTCTTTATATATCAATTCCCTTTTGTCCTACCAGATGCAGCTATTGCTCATTTGTATCCCATTCAATGAACAGCGCATATAAGCTTATTCCTGAGTATATAAGCTTTCTGTGCCGCGAAATAAAAATAACAGGAAAAATAATTAACGACTTGAATTTAATAGTAGATACCGTTTATATAGGCGGCGGAACACCGACGTCAATATCAGCAGAGCAGCTAAAAATGATAATGAAAACAATTTCAGATTATATTGACATATCAAATGTCAGGGAATATAATGTTGAAGCAGGAAGAGCCGATACGATAACCCAAGAAAAGCTTCGGGTTATAAAATCTTCCGGAGCGGACAGAATATCCGTAAATCCACAGACGATGAATAATAATGTTCTCAGAATTATCGGAAGAAATCATACTGCCGAGGATACGGTACGCGCGTTCTTTTCCGCAAGGGAGGAGGGCTTTGACAATATAAATATGGATCTGATAGCCGGTCTGCCTTCCGATACTGCTGAAAGCTACCATCAAACTCTTGATCGTATTATTGACTTAAATCCTGAAAGTATTACAGTTCATACTCTGACAATAAAACGGTCTGCTAAAATATATGAAGATGATATCGAAAAATATCTGACTGCTCCGGCTTCTGAAATGGTAAACGAAAGTATCCGCACACTTCCTGAAAACGGATATCTGCCATATTATTTATACCGTCAGAAAAATACTGTTGAAAATCTTGAAAATATAGGGTTTGCCAAAAAAGAAAGAGAAAGCTTATATAATATTTTTATTATGGATGAAACCCAAACTATATTGGGCGCAGGCTGCGCGGCGTCAACCAAGATCGTCCAGCCAAACGGAAAAATCACAAGAATACACAATTATAAATTTCCATATGAATACATTAACCGTTTTGACGATCTTATGCGAAAAAAACAAATTATTTATGAATTAATATAAAAAAAGCACGGCATACGCCGTACTTTTTTTATATTGAATATTTAAACCGTTTGTTCTATACTATGTAAATATTTATTTAAAAGATAATTAATTTTATCCTCGCAATCAATAATTTCACGAATAATGAATGTATATTGATTACCGGCAATACGATTACCCTTAAGAAAATCTCTGTATAGGGCCTTATCAAGTAAGTCCCATTTTAATATAGAATCATTTAGGGAATTTAATAGCGTTTCCCTATATTCGCCGTTATTACTGTCATATACAAACTTCTTCAGTAATTTTCGTCTTCCCTTAATGTTCCAAATCTTCCAATTAAAATAAGTTATCATATCCCTGTCTTTTGACGGCGCCATTTGATCCAAGCGTATATTTCCCAGTTCAAATAAATCCAAAAGCTTTAACATAGCTTTCTTGCCATAATAACATTCGACTCCGTCCTTAACTTTATTTTGTAAATGATAATTTTTATATGAATCAATCAAAGCATTTAAAGGATTGTTAATGAAGTAGTTTATTTTTTCCAAATCAAAGTTAAATGTAAATATGTCGCAACAGCCTCTTACAGAGACATAAAAATCTTTTTTTGAAATAATTCCTATTTCTTTATTATCGCATAATCCGAGATAATTTTTATATGAAATTACCCCCGGATTATCTATGAAATAAAAATTTTCTGAATCTTCTCCAACTATTATAAAAACATGGCGGGTTCTAATACGGTTTTGTTTGTAATTTTCATCATAAAATACAGAAAAACGCAATTTTTCCACGACCGTTGCAACTGCCGGTATATCTCCGGCTTTTAAAATTTCACTTATTTTATCGACAGCCTTTTCATTTATTTTTTCAAATCCATATAATGAGAATATTTCTTTATCAAAAACATTCTCAATAGTTTCAAACATTTCTATATTATCGCTTTCAGAAACGCATAGTTTTATTGTAGTTTCATTTAAAAAGCATTTATAAAAATCCGAATTTAAGCAATATTTGTTTTTAAGTATAACATAAGCGCACTGTATCATGCAATCGCCCAAGGAATCAGCTATTTCATCAGGCGTACCGTCGTTATTAAAATAATAATGCTTATTCAACCAGTTATTCACAATATTCATATTCAATCACCATTTTTCCATTAAAGCGCTTATCTTTTCCGGCTTTTCCAAATTATCGTCCCAATACCAGTAATAAGTATCACATTCCGGAAGCCCTTCTTCAAGCGCTTTTACAGACAATACGCATTTATTTCCCTGCGCATCCAAGGCATAAATGGTCACACCTCCCCTGTAATCCGCCTTAACTGACCGCAAATCGTTCAAGGCCTCTTGGCAGGCCTCCTCTAACGACATATTCATTTTTAAATATAAAATAACCGATCTTGCCGTATTAGATCTCAAGGTTAATTCTCCCATTCCGGTACAAGCTGCTGCTCCGTATCTGTTATCGGCATAAATACCTGATCCAATCACTGCCGAATCACCTAATCTTCCGGGATATTTAAAGCTCCAACCACTTGTGCTGGATCCTGCGCTGAAATTACCGTCGTTATCCCTTGACAAAAAAACTGTCGTACCTTTTGCAGTTTTATTATTTGCAGTCGCTCCGGCAAGTCTTATCAAGGATATATCCGGCCATAAAACCGATTCATGTCCTGTAAGGTTATTTCTTAGCCATTCCTTCCAGCATTTTTGAGCCTCGTCAGATAGGTTTACGCCTGATTCCATCTGACAGTCCATTGCAAATCTTGCTGCCCCGCGTCCTACAAGAAAAACATTAGGAAGTCTTTCCATAACCTTTCTTGCAACTGAAATAGGGTGTTTATATCCCGCCAACGCACCCACTGCGCCGGCATTGAGATTAGAACCGTCCATAATTCCGGCGTCAAGTTCAACCACACCCAGAAGATTTGGATGACCGCCATAGCCTACCCAACCTGCTTCAGGATCAGATTCAACTAAACGAATACCGGATTCTATTGCGTCTAAAGACGAATGATTATGCTTTAACATTTCTATAGTTACATCAAGACCGGACGCTGCCACGGAATTTGTTAATAAGATAGCCACAATCTATTCCTTTCTGAATTAATTAAAAAAGCCTTTTAAAATATGGAATTTTTAAGCTGATAAGTTAGTTCCTTGTTAACCTCCTCGGCTCTCCGATAAAAATCCTTTGCAATTTCTTTTTCTCCGTCAATTAACATTGATTTAGACTTTTTTAATAAAAATTTTATTTTTATATAATTTAACTCTTCCGCTGTAAATTCACCTGTAGCAGCGGCTAATTTTAATGATTCCAGCAGACCTCTCGTATCTATAACGCTTTTTACAATATTAAACGTATGCTGACCTCCAAGCATTTCCCTGGATCTTGAACCGTCTTTACTGTATGGTATTCTATATTTTGAAGGTATCAGTGATGAATATAAATATTGTGAACCGCTGGCAGAATAAATCAACCAAGTGTAATAGTCCTCCGATACTCTTTCTGCCGGAAAAGGATATTTATAAGCTACGTTGGTTCTCACGCTTGTAGCAGATGTAAGATTAACATATCCCGTTTCTGTTGCTATCTTAATCCAAACATTTTTACCTTGTGGAGGGTTTTTTTCATGCTGATCCAGTATTTCCCTTATAGACGGAATAATCTTATCCTTAGGAATCAAATGATCGTTTTCATCAATAACTTGAAATGTACTGTATACTACGTTTATATCAGGCTTATCATAAAAAATTCTTCTTGTTACTTCCAGTCTTTGAGGATGGCATATATCATCTTGATCCAGATATAGTACAAAAGGACAGCCTAATTGATACGCTTTTCGAATTGCAACGTTTCGAGCATGACCGGGGCCTTTATTTTCAGTAAGAAATACCAATTCCATCTTCCCCAAAAATTCACTGCCGATCTGTTTTAGTAAATTTATAGCTTTCTGAGAAGACGACGCGTCATCTACAAGAATAATGATCCAATCTTTATCCGTCTGTTTTTTTATACTATCTAAAGCCTTTATCAGCCAATCAAGCTCAATATCCTTTCCGTCATTATAATGCGGAACTATAAAAGCGGCGGTTTCTTTGGTTTTCATAATTCTTAGATTCCTTTATTATTAAAAGGCATAATTAAGCCCTTTACAGTCAGACCTTCAAGCAAGGAATAAATATCGTCAGTTTTTCCATTACAGACTAAAAATAAATCTTGAACAGTTAGACCGTTCTCCAACAATTTCAAAATATTTATTTCTTCATCGCTCAAGCTCATATTTTCCAATTCAAAAGACTGATTCCAGCGGGGATCATTTGAAAATAATCTCCCGTCGATTATTTCCCAGTCAAATGCTTTTGATACTGCGCTTTTCTGATTCCATAACAGTTGCTCCGCTTTAGCTGACACACATTCTCCCGCAAATAAATAATAATGATTAATATCCAGATTAGGGTGAAGATGCTCCCAGCTAATGTGTCTATCATTTCCTATGGATTTACGAATAGCTGCGGACATATCCCTGACTATTGGGTTTACCTGTAATTGCAGATTGCTTTTATTCGATTCTGTATTAAACCGTTCATAAGTTTCGGAAATAATATTCTGTAAATTTTTTGAAAATAAATCTAAAGAATAATTTTTTTCTGCATTTTTTCTTGCTTTTTCTTTCATGAGCTCAAGACGGGATTTATCGTTTATTAGTTTTTCGATTCTGTCCTTAGCCTGTTCTATATTTATCCTGGGACCGTACCTGCTTAAAACCGTCTGAATTTTATAGCCGCTGCATCCGTCTATAACGGTATCCTTCAAGCCTCCCCAATCCGCTCCGACAACCGGTAATCCGCACGCCTGCATTTCAACCGGCGTATATCCGAAATTTTCACTTATTAAAGTAGTAAGATTAATCCCAATATCCGCCGTATTTATTAATTCTGCATAAGTTTCCGTATCGCTTTGGTTTTCAAACATTAAAATTTTAGACGTTAAATCATATCTGGTCAGCAAGTCATAAAATTCTTTTTTTACATCCGGCGCAGATTTATATGAAAATTCAGGAATATAAAAATCGTCAAATGAACCGATAATCATAAGATATAAATTTTTATATTTCTTTTCCATATCTCTAAGCAGACTTATCAGCAAAGGCACATTCTTCTGTAAATTAATTCTTCCGCAATACAGCATAATAAACGCGTTTTGAGGAATATTATATTTATTCCTGAGTCCACTTTTATTTGATCTTGGATAGAACGCCGACGTATCAACGCCAAAAGGCGCCAGGCTGCTTTTAATACTATTATTTACTACTAATTTATTAAATATATTCTGGCATGAGGTACAGTTAAGTATAATGGAATCATAGCTTCTGAAGCTGTTCCGATTATCATATAACCAGTGACCGCCCTTTTGCATAGATCCAAGACCGTATGCTACCAGCGGAAATTCTTTTACATACCTATTTATAGAATAATATGGAGACAGTGTCATTAAAACGTCTATTTTATCAATAAATTTACGATATTTTTCATCGTCATCTACCTTATACGAATCAACTTCAAGTATTTCAGTCTGAAACTTTTCCGATATTATACCCATAGTTTCATTCCAGAGCTTACCAACACTGATATATGGCGGATCTCCTCTTTTATCGAAAATAATTCCTACAACAGGTTCGTTAGATTTTAATTCCATATATTTACCTCAACAATATACTTCCAATATCATAATAAATTTTTTATCGCATGCTTTAAGCGTCTATCAAGCGCTTTGATAAATTTAACAAATAAAATAATAGTAATAGAAACTGAAATCGTCATAAACAAATAAAATACAATTATTAAGGTCTGATAATAACTCCATCTTTCCAATAATTTAACGCTTTGAATGGAACTTATTATATAATCAAAATAATACTTGATATCTAAAATCCGGTCATGCTCCGGAAGAAATCCGTCCGGAATATACGGTTTAAATATACAACATGCAAATATAATTATTATAAGAAAAATACACGCCAAGCAAATAAGTATATTATATTTTAAATTTATGGATTTCAAACTAAAATTCTTATTTTTTGCACCATAAAAAACACCTTCAAAGCTCCTGATAAATATTAATATTAATTTAAAAATAACAATAGCCCCTGCTATCAGAAACATTATATCTATCATTTGCTTTAACAAAATTTTAGAGGCAAACAAATCTGTTTTTTGATAATACTTTAACTTTTCACCGATAAGCACATCAAATTCCCGAATATCCCTATTACTAATTTCTCTATTTATTCCTTTAAAATAAATTCTTTCAACGCCTGATAAACCGGCTGAATCCGATTGTCCGTAGAATGGAACGAAAACAGTTTCCTGACCGTTTGAAGACAATTCGCTGAAAATTTTATTTTCCGCAATATAAATACCGGAAATAATTTTTTTATGCCCGGATATAATAATTTCATTACCTATCACATCATAGCTTTTAAATAATAAATTGGCAAGATTATCGCTGATTACAATTTTATCAGAAATATTTAACGGACTGTCTATTGAAAAAAAGCTTCCCTTCAATATTTTTATATTATGAACCGTCGGAAATTTATCATCAGTATAAACTATATTGACCTTTTCGGATAAACCCGTATTATTACTTGTTGATGCGGCGCCAGTTGTACGCGATAAAACATTCACAGTTAAATCGCCGTCGGCGCATGCCGCCTCGTCCGCCTCGGAAAAGCTTATTGCATTTGAATTATCTAAAACCGCGTATTCAACAGCCTCCGGCAGCATTAATTCTACGTTTCGTTTTATAAAAAAGCATAATATCAAAAATAAAACAAGTATTAATAATCTAAAAATTGTTCCTATTTTTGAACCGTACAAACCCTTCACTGTACTATCCTCACAGTCTCACCGGAAGTCAACGCTTTTGAGGAGGAAACTACAATTTTTGCATAAGAATTGATATCGTCACCTTCTATTGCAGCGTTAATATTATTTTTGGCTAATTGGTCTACGGTAACTCTCTCAGCATAATATTCCTTACCGAATAAGCCGTCGCGCTGCTTAAGAACAAATACTACCGTATTTCCCTGCTCATCCTCCGATATGGCATTAAGTGTAATAATATTATCATATGAATCTGAAGAAACTATAAAATCAACCTTGATTTTCTGCCCCTCATAAAAACTATTTTCGCCTTCAGGAAGGTCGGCATAAAACATGAACTCTCCCTTTTCAGTATCGTATTCTTTTTTAGTAACAAATGAACTATCGTGTTTTTCTTCAGTAGTAGGACTGCCGTTATTAATTACAGTATTGGTATAGGTCAGATTAACTTCGTCCCCGACTTCGCATAATACGCCGTCCGTTTCACTTAATGAAAATATAACCGACATTTCCTTGCCAGAAAGCACCGCAAGAACATCGCCTTCCTTTGTAACATCTCCCTGAACAACAGATATTTTAGAAATAGCGCCGTCCTTCTGCGCGTATATACATCCGTCATAGGGCACCTGCTCCTTATAAAGCTCCAGCTCCTGTTCAGCTATTTCCAATTCAGTATTAAGCTTAGACCGATCCTTTTCAGAAAGCCATTCGGAAAGGCTGTCGTTAAGCTGACTAATATTTAATTCCATTTTTTTTATACTAATTTCGAATTCCTTTGTATCTACCTCAAATAAAACGTCGCCCTTTTTTACATAATCGTTTTCCTTAACATTTACGGATAATATTTTTAACGATGAATTATAGCTGATTTCCTGAGTATTATTTATTACTACTTGACCTTCCGAGCTTGAACTGATAGGAAGCTCTGCCCATTCCGGACTTGCCGCTTCAACATAAGGCAGAGAAAGATTATAAATTGTCTTTGAAAGAAATGTGCATAATATCAGCAGAAATAAGACTATAAAAGATATACGTATCAATATTTTCTTATTTAAATTTTGTTTCATCTGATTCACCTCTTATTTAAAGCTATTTCATATTTGAGTATTCCACGCCTTTGATCATAGCGTCCTTTAAAAATAAAAACAAAATAAAAACCGGAATAATAGCTAAAACCCCGCATACAAAGGCTATATCCAATCTGGTTTCATTAATTCTCGAAAGAAATATCGACATCGGATATTTCAGATAATCCTTAATAAACGCCAAAGGCTGCTCTATCATATTCCAGGAATCAATAAAGCTTAAAATAACCAGTGAAGCAATCCCTGTTTTTGAACAAGGTATTATTATTTTCATAAGTATTTGAAAATGATTGGCGCCGTCGATTTTAGCAGCCTCTATCAGATCATTGGGAATTGATGAAAACACCTGAGTAATCAGAAATACTCCGAAAGTACCGAAAACCCCGGGAAGTATTACTGAAAGATAGGAGTTTATCAGACCTAATTTATTGAATATCAGATAATTAGGAACCAATGTAACCTGAACCGGAAGCATCATCAGTATTATTACAAAGTAAAAAACGACATTTTTAAACGGAAAATTAAATTTAGCAAGACCATAACCGCTGAAACACGATATAACTACCTGACCAATTACAATAGCGACAGAGATCATAATTGAAACCCAGAATTTCATTAAATACGCCGGATCCAGCAAAAACACATCTAAATACCCCTTCAACGTCGCCTGTTCGGGTATTATATGAAAATAATTCTCTGAGCCTGAGGAAGAAATAGTATTACCGTAACTGTTTAATATTTCTGACTTTCCCATAAAGGATCCGCAAACCATAAAAATTACCGGCAAAAGCACTATTAAGGATAATATGAGAAGTATTATGTATGATAATATTTTGAAATATGATTTTTTGAATTTTTTAATCATATTCAACATCTCCGTTTTTTCTGAATTTCAATAAAATAAATATAAAAATAAAAATAATAGCAAAAATCAAAATTGCTCCGACAGATAAGCGAGTATAATTTAAATTCTGGAAGTTATTATTCATAAAGTGCTGTATCATATAGATATTTTCATTGGGGTAATTTCCGCATAATATATATGCTTCCTTAAACGACTTAAAGGTATTGATAATTGAAATTACCAAAATAAAAAACAGATAAGGTCTAATCATAGGCAGCGTTATATATCTTAATTTGCTAATTCTGCTTTCCGTATCCATTTCCGCTGCTTCATAATACACCTTTGGTATAGAATTTAGTGCGGCAAGAAAAAGAATAATATTATAACCGCAATTTTTCCAAATATATAATATAACTAAAACGACAAACGAATAGGAAGAATCCAACCAGTTTTTAACCGGTAATCCTAATAACGACAAAAAATCGTTTGCAAATCCATTTTCCGCAAATACCAACTGGAAGAACAATATAACAGAAGAAACAGGCAGAACCAACGGAAAAACAAAAATCGAACGGAAAAATTCAAAGCCTGCAAGCTTTTGATAAAGAAGCATTGCAATAGTTAATGAAAAAATCATAATTAACGGCACGGCAACTATAATAAATTTAAATGTATTCCACACTGCCAGCCTGAACGTCCGACTTGAAATTATATCCACATAATTATCAATTCCCACAAACTTCATGCTGCTTATGCTGTCAGTCAACGATAAAATAATACAGATGACAAACGGTATAAGAAAAAAAACAAGCATTCCGATAATTGAAGGCAAAGAAAATAAAAATCCTGTCAAAGCGTCCCTTTTTAATAATTTTGATTTTGGAACAAACCCTTTACTCATTGATATAAAGCTCCAATTTATTATTCAGATTTTTTAAGCACTCATCATAGGCTTTTTCACCCTTAAAATAAGGCTCCATAGCTTCCCAGACAAAGCCCTCAACCTTACCGTTTTTTATTGTGCAATAATCAATATCTCCAAATGTATCAACAAATAACTGTATTTCCTCGTCTGACAAAGCGGCAAATTTAATGCTGCCGTCAGGAGTTCCTCCTCCGACATGATCATTCAGCCATTTTTCTATTCCTGCTTTTAATGCGGATTTTAAAACCGGAACGTTTAAATTGAAATTATCCACATAATTTATTGCATGTTTAGTCTGATATTCTTCAGACAACAAAATTTTTATAAGCTCATAAGCATTTGCCTGATTAGGACTTCCGTTGCGGATAGCGGCAATATATTCAGGCTCTGCTACAGTCTTGTTATCGGACGACGGAAAGTTGTATAAAACAGGAGTCTGATCATCCAAAAGCGCAGAATAAGTTTCTAAAACACTGCCCACACTTGATGCATCATAATAAAAGAGCGCTTTATTATTTCTGATTAGCTTGGCTCCGTCTCCTGTTGACGCAGTAAGATATTCCTCGCCGCGATTATCCATTTTATAATAAGTTTTATATAATTCCATTGACGCTTTAAATTCTTCCGAATCGGTCAATATTTTTTTCTTTTCATAATCAATGGCGTCTACGCCGCTCCATGGTGAAAATGCCATCATACCAAGCTGATAAGTACTGAATAAAAGCTCGTCTGAAGAATTTGTATTCTTTGATATAAATTCGCTCATCTGTGAAGAGAAACCGCTGAAATCCGAATTACTGTCAAGTTTGAATCCGGCATGCTCCAAAGCCTCCTGTGTTGAAACCAGAGATAAAACATTATATGATATGGGAATATAATAACGTTTTCCGTTATATAGTCCTGAGTTCATTACAGCCTCGTTATATAAATCGCTTTTAAATTCCTCATCATTTTCAAGATACGTATTTATATCTGCAAAAGTACCGCTGTCCATCATACTGTAAATATCGTCAAATTCAAAATTACGTCCAAAAATCAGGTCAGGACCGTTTCCGGAAGATAAATCATACTTCAAAGCTTCAAGATAATTGGTCTGCGCTTCAGAATCGCCTAACTCTCCAAATTCTTTATATTCAACATCAACCTCAGGATACTTTGACTGAAATATTTTAACAGCGGCCTTAAGCGCACTATTTCCGAAAGGACCTCCGTAAAGAACAAGCTTGCTTGTTTTATCCTGCGCAGATTCTTTATTGCTGTCGTTTGACGACGAACATGCAGAAAATACGCCTGTCATAATAGTTAAACCGATAAAGCAGGATAAAAATGAAGTAACTTTATTTTTTCTAAAAATTAATTTTTTCATAATATAATACCATCCTATTTATAATTATATTTTAAGTATAATTGATTTTACCTGATTTTTCAATATTTTTTCCCTGAATGCTGAAAATATTGCCCTGAATGCAGAATAATTTCAAATATCTTAAATCCATAATAAGACCTTAATAAAATATTATAAAAGCCACATTATAAATATACCTTTTATAACGTTCTATTTAATTATTATATTAACAACATTCTCATTTAGTATTGTTAAAATCCGTTCAAATAAATTTTACTGAAAGCGCATTTTTCAATGCGCTTTCAGTTCTTGTACGTTACATAAAATTACTTTCTGTAACCATTTGATCTGCCGCTTGAATCAGCGCTGGATTTCTGACTATTGTTAAGGGAATTACTCGTTGAAGTTTTTGCTGATGAAACGGCGCATCCACAGCCGCTGCAAGCATTTGCACAATTGCATGAGCAAACGCAAGCGTAAGCTTCAATTGTATCAAGTCTGCCAGAATTAATTTTATTCAGCTTTCTCATTTTTTGACCTCCTCTCATAAATAAAATAAGGGCCCTTTATATGCAAAGATTGCAATACGATATGCAGCAATCTTTGCAGCTAAATTAATTTTCTATATTCTGATTATAAATCAGAATATAGCCGATCACAGATTATATCCGAAATACCGTTTACAGTGTAAAACGCTGTATCGTCCATATCGCTGTCATTAAAAGTTATTCCATATTTCTGTTCAAGCAGATATACTAAATATACCATATCCCTTGAAACAAGCCTTATATCATTTCCGAATAAATTTTTGTCCAATATGTTCCTTGACGCTCTGTCCAAATGTATATTAAACTTTGCGTCTAAAATATCAAAAATATCTCCGACTATTTTATCCTTCAAATCAATACATAAAATTACTTTCTGTAACCAGATGATTTGCCGCTTGAAACAGCGCTGTTTTTCATAGAAATGTTAAGGTGATTTCCCGTTGCAGCTTTTGTTGATGAAATGGCACATTCGTAACCGCTACAAGCATTTGTACAATTGCATGTGCAAACGCAAGCGTAAGCTTCAATTGTATCAAGTCTTCCAGAATTAATTTTATTCAGCTTTCTCATTTTCTTACCTCCTCTCATAAATAAAATAAGGGCCCTTTATATGCAAAGATTGCAATACGATATGCAGCAATCTTTGCAGCTAAATTAATTTTCTATATTCTGATTATAAATCAGAATATAGCCGATCACAGATTATATCCGAAATACCGTTTACAGTGTAAAACGCTGTATCGTCCATATCGCTGTCATTAAAAGTTATTCCATATTTCTGTTCAAGCAGATATACTAAATATACCATATCCCTTGAAACAAGCCTTATATCATTTCCGAATAAATTTTTGTCCAATATGTTCCTTGACGCTCTGTCCAAATGTATATTAAACTTTGCGTCTAAAATATCAAAAATATCTCCGACTATTTTATCCTTCAAATCAATATTTTTTATCTTCTCCTTTATCATATCAATACCTCATACCATAATTTTTACATCGCCGGATAACTTATTTAATATCAAATCAAACAGCCTGTCAACGTCACAATCCTCATATAAATTAAAAACCGGTATTTTGCTTTCGCCGTAATTGTCTTTAAGAGTTTTATTTATAATATTTCTCGGAATTCTGTTTGTAATAACCTTATCTTTTTCTTCAGTTTCCGCTAAATCAATATATAAATTAGACATATGATAAGCGTCTGCACAGCAACTGAACCTATATTTACATAATTGCGAAATTTCATCAAGAAATTTAACCGACGAATATTCATAGAACGTACACATTATAAGAAAATCAACCGATAAAGCCTGAAACGTTATGTACGGTAAAATTCCGAAACGATTTGTATATTTTTCATTCAACGATTGAATTGAACCGGGTATTCCTATAATTATTACATCAGACTCTTCGCTGTCGGCTATTTTTTTTACATATCTGTTCAACATTAAAGGTTTATCGATTTCCGAAATCTTAGAATCAGTCATAAAGCCCGGAAATGAGTGAAATCCGAATAATTCGCAGTAATTTCTTGAACCGATCTGCGATACTCTGTAGCCTTCCTTGAGAAGTTTATTTCTTAAAACAAGAGACGTTTTAAATTTATCCGTATTTTCCCATAATCCTGCTATTACTATTATAGGAACGTCTATCTTTTCTAAATTTTTTCGACCATCATTATGAATGGCTGTAATGTCATCCGACAAAGCCTTTTCAGCAAGTTTCAGAAATTTGCAGTTTAAATTTTGATCGCCGCAAGCTTGTCTTATCTTATTTACGCCCGCTTCAGACAAATTAGCGGCACACATAATTTCACTTACCTCAGGCGCCATACCTATTATTTCATTAACTATAAATTCCTCAACTGATTCTGACGCGTCAAACTCCGGTACAAACAAAATATCTATTTTATTATTGAATAGTGCAGGCGACGCCTTAATCTGATAATTATCAGATTCCAATTTTATATTTTTACCAACAAATCCCCAGCCGTTTAATGAAGCGGCCTCGCAAATCCTGTATTCAGAATTTAAAAGATTCGAATATTCAAGAAAAACCATGCATTCGTCGTTAAACGGATAAATTCCGATTCTCTTTATTTCCATAGCTCGCTGCCCCCTCTATTGCTTTAATTCTTTAAACATCAGATAATTCTTGAATGTGTCTTCCGCGGCAAAACGTACATTTTTGCAATTCGAAAGCTTAAGCTCTGATGATAATTCTCCGTTATTGTCGCAATATTTAGCGCACAAGTTACAATGACGCAGTGCAAAACAATTCTTACATTGTTTTTCCGTCAACTGAGAAATATTCAACAGACTTCTCGCCTTTTCAAAATCAAAGCCGTCCCGCACATTGCCTATATTCATTGCGTCCGAGGTTTCGCTTACTCTTTCACACGGATAGAAGCCCCCGTTTACGTCAATGAAAAGCCGTCTCTGTCCCGGAATACAAGGTCCATAATGAGACATTTCTTCAAACAGAATTTTTTCCGGACGCATAGCTTTTCTGGTTTTTTCATTATTAGTGTAAAAATCATAATACGCTACATTTGATATTTTTTCCTTTGGATATTTCCCTAATTCCATTTCATATGTTTTAAATTCATTTATCGCCTGCTCAATAACATAAACCTCATCCGGAACAACCTTTTCTATAGAAAAGAAATCATCGATTAAAGTCGATTGTATATTCAGACCGGAAAACATTTCATTCTCTGAAAACATTTCATGCAATTTATTACAGGAATATCTTGGATCAACAACAACGTTAAACATGATTTTATCCAATAAAGCAGGGCATTGTTCCTTAATCATTTTCAAGTTTTTCTCAATAACGGAAAACGTTCCTTTTCCGGTTGCGGCGAATTTTCTGGATCTGTTATGAATTTCCGGCGGACCGTCAAGGCTAATTAAAATTCCGAATGCATGATCATTTAAAAACCGTATATTATCCGTTGTAAACAGCGAACCATTTGTCGTAATCGTATATGTCAGATTTTTTCCTAAAAATACCTTTTCAGAATAGTCGACTATCTGCTTTATAAGATCAAATTCAAGCAGAGGCTCTCCTCCGTAAAAGCCGATGCAAACATCATTCTGATTGGAGGAATGTTCAGCGAAAAAGTCCACGGCCGCTTTCGCCGTACTCAATGTCATAGTTTTAGAAGTATGTCCTCTCTGCGAATCAAACTCTGCGAGAGTATACGGACAATATGCACATCTGAAATTGCATTGCTGAGTTACCTGCAATATTATCTGAGCTATATTGTCATTTAAATGATATTCGATAAGATCGCTTTGATTATGCTTCATTCTTTTAGGACGATTGCATGAAAGATATCCCTGAGAAGACAACATTTCCATCTGTTTTTTAATATCACTATCCGGTTCGGCATACTCTGAATCAGATTCTTTCTCAAGATTCAGCAGATATTCGTAAAGCTTATCCCCTACCTGTATAAGCTGATTAGTATTCACATCAAAAGCATATTTGTTTAACGGCGTCGTAAGCATATGTACAAACGGCTTATTCATTGCATTATTCTCCTATTCTATTATTGATTTAATTTTTTTATAAACATCATCTGTTTTACTGCCGTTGTCAGCGATAAAACTATTTTCATCAATCAAAACCCAATTACCGTCCTGCGGATATACAATCACATCAAAATCGTTTAGTTTTTTCATTTTGTCAATATCTCTGAATCCCACAACAGCAACATCGCAATCATAAAAACAAATGCATTCGTATATATATTCCTTTATATTATTTTCTGGAATAACATTTAATCCTATCAATTCTGCCTGCGAAAAATCTGCAAAGACTTCACAATGATAACCGTCAGAAACAAAACCGGATTTTATTTTATCTACAAGCTCTGTTAATTCAATTAAATTACGATAAAATACTCCGATAATAGGAATTGTTATCTCCTGACCGCAGTTAAAATAAGTTCCGCAGGTTAATTTATCCTTATATATCCAAAGACGGTCAAGGTCTTTTTTTTCCGATGGAATATACTCAAATTCAGAATTATTATGATAAACAATAATTTTCGATTTATATCTGTATAATAAATATGTCAGTATATTTTTTTCTTCAGCCTCAGCGCATGAAAAGCTAACAATTATTTCATTATAAACGCTGAGATCCAACGAATCCAATTCATTTAAAAAGCTTTTACTATGAATATTATATTGACTGCACTTCAATTTAAGCTTCTGCATTGAATAGCGGTTATCTGTATTTTCACAGATTATGTTGAGCAGAATCCTTTCAGCGCACGACCTTGGATTAAAATAAACGACATGCATGCTTTCGCTGTAATTGTACGCATTGCGGACCAAATATAAATAAACCTCCTCAAAAGAGGCGTAAGGCCTTCGGGTTAATAAGGATAACGCTTTTGACGTAATAAGCGGCGCTGCATAGCTGTTTGACTGCAAAGATAATCTGAGCTTTCCCCTGTCGCGAAGTATATGTCTGGCCGAAGCGCTGAAGGATATGTTATCTAAAGTATTACAATTATATAAATACTGCTGGTCTGTAGCGGAAAAATCGCATTTTACGCCAATAACACCGTTCATACAGGCCGGATAAGCTACCGTTCCCTCATTGCATGCGGCCGCTATAATAATCGTCCCTTTATCGCACAATGCCTCTATGGATTTTTCAATTAAATTAAAATCGCTATATGAACGGGTTCCGATACTTAAATGTATAATTTTTACTTCAAGCTGTTCGCATAAGCGCAAGGCTTCAATAAACTGCCTTATATTACCCCGTTTTGTATCATCGTTAAGTATTTTTATACTGTGCCAGAAAACGTCGCTCATATCACAATATTTCTGTATTATTTTCAGGCATGTGCATGCATGATTATCTTTAACGGAAATTATATTTTCGTTTTCTATTGACAAATCCTTTTTTATAACCCATGACTTTACATTTTTAAACTGAGACGCGTCGATTCCGTCGTCTATAATAGCGGCTTTCAGCATAAACACACGCTCTCCCCTGTTTAAATTCCGGCTTATTCATACTTCTTAGCCTGTAGCTTATACATATGAGCATACTTTTTATTTAAAGACATTAATTCTTTATGAGTTCCCTGCTCTATAACTTTTCCGTTATCTATAACAATTATCTTATCGGCGCTCTTTACATTGGAAAGCCTGTGTGAAATCAGAATAGCTCCCTTGTTTTTATACAAATCCTCGAATTGCCGGAACAATTCATCTTCAGCTTCCGCGTCCAGCGCCGAAGACGGTTCGTCCAATATGTACATAACCGTATCCCTGAAAAATGTTCTTGATAACGCAATTTTCTGCCATTGACCTCCGGATAATTCTTCTCCGTCCTCATACTGGCGAGTTAAATACGTATTGATTTTGCCGGGAAAATTATCAACAAACCCTTTTGCACCGCTTTTATCCAGCGCATACTTAATTTTTTCTTCATTTTCAAATTCATTATAATCGGATAAAGAAACATTTTCCCGAACTGTAAAAGCATAATTGCAATAATCCTGAAACATTGGACTAAAGCATTTTCTCAAGCTTTCAACCGTATATTCGCGTATGTCCTTATTATCAACTAAGATTACACCCTCATTCGGGTCGTAGAATCTCAGCAGTAATTTAATAATCGACGTTTTTCCGCTTCCGTTTACTCCTACTAAAGCTATTTTTTGATTACAGTTTAACTTAAAATTAAGATTTTTAAGAGTAAAATTAGAATTCTCTTTATATTTAAAGCTGACATTCCTGAATTCAATTTCAAAATCGGATTTATTTAAAATAATTTTTCCTTCGTCCCTGACTTTATTTTCAAAATGAATGAAATTCAAATAATTATTAATACGGATCTTTCCGTCATATATCTGACCATAATTATAAATAATCATATATAAGCCGGCAATAACCTGCCCTATTATTCCCTGATAATAGTTGAAATCTCCGATTGTCCCGCTTCCTTCAATAACAGAAAGCCCAAGTAAAAACAATATTATTATTGTTGTCATCTCCGGCAATATATCTGCGGCAACCAGAATTTTAGTATATTTTTTTGTTATCTTTTTTTTGGATCTATATAAATGATTCCATGTGTTCATAATTTTTGAGCTAAGCAACGGAAACAAGTTATAAATCCTGATGTCCTTGGCATATTCCCTGCTCAAGGCCATATTCATAATGTAATAAATTTTACGCTCATCCTTCATATGCTCTCTTTGAAAGCTATAAACAGACTCTAACTGCTTATTCTTCATTAAAATACTTGGAATAACCGATATTACTAAAAAAAACGGCAAAATATAATTCCAGAATAACAGACTTGCAAAGGCGATACAAAACTGTACAAAATAACGAATAAAGTCCAGCACCTGAAATGATATCTGAATTATAAACGTACTATTATTGCTGGCGTCATTTATTTCATCATAAAATTCATGAGAATCAAAGCAATATAAGTCTATACCTGCCGCCTTTTCCATTATCTGATGTTTGATTTTTATAGTTATTACTTCATTATATAATCCTTCTAAATAAAGCTTTATGGATTCAACCGTTTTACTCATAACATTAAGAAATAAAAGCGAGACTATCAAAACGGCTAAAGATTTGATCATCTCATGCCTTACGCTGTTCTCAGAGACGCCTGCCAGCAGATCAATCAATAGACTCGAAACATAAATAACGGCAAAAGGAAGAATAATGACAAATACGCTCAGCAATATATAAAAGCTAAAATATTTCGGAGAGGCCTGCACAGTCAGCTTTAGACTGAAAAATATTATATCAAGGAAGGCTTTGATCTTTTCGAACAGTTTTTTCATATTACTTCCTATCCTTATCAGCAATTAAAAATATTATAGGAATTATTTTAATCTGCTGATAAAATATTTGTATTTACCCGTCATCTCATCGGGACATATATTCTCGCTGAAATTAAATTTCCATTCTGCCTTTCTCAGCGCTTCTTCCTGAATATTATCCAAAAAGCATTCTTCAATAGCGTCCTTCCAGCCTGAATAATCCTTTTTAATAACCAGATTCACATTAAAACAGTTCAAAGCCGTTTGAATTATCTGAAATTGTTTTATTGCCGAAGACATGCTTTCATTTGTATATTCTATTATATTAATTAACACATAGCTATTGAGCTTTTCTCCGTTTTCTAAAGTTATAAAATCGCTGGATCTTCCCGACAATACAATCAATACCGGCGATTTATTGCCGCACTTGCATATATGGTCAGTTTTTAAAATTCCCCTATCGCCGGTTTCATATCTAATAAACGGCATAGCGTAGTTTTTCAAAGAGGTAATATAAATATCTCCCTCTTCATTTAATACGGGAATACCATCCTTTAGCACTTCGACAATAACATTGTTTTCAATCACATGCATATTATGACATTTGCATTCATAAGCAATTTCATTCGCTTCATTGCAGCCATACTGATTAACAGGATCTATGCCGAATACCTCGTTTATCTGTTTTCTGTAGCTGTCAAATAAATACTCGCCGCTTAACTCTATATGCTTCAGATTCGTCGGAATCTTCATATTATATTGCTTTACTATCTGAGCCATCAGATATGCAATACTGGGCTGAAGCAACATCCAATCCGGATTAAAGCTTATTATATCCTTATAAATTTCAGCAATTCTATCATACGTAAGACCGATTTTAGAAAACCCCATATGTCTTCCGTTCATATCCAGCTCACGAGGAATCAATTGCTTAATTTTGTTGCCCTCATACCTTGAGGAATAAAAGCTGCACCATTTCATATCCGGATCAATCCCATATAAACGGCTTCTTAAAATCCATAAAGGCATTAAGGATTTAATATCGTCCTTATAATCCCAAAAAATTTTAAGAAATTTACCGGTAGAACCCGAGGTTCTTTTTAAAACTATATTTTCATTTTTAGGATATTTTTGATACTCGTCAGAAACAAACATCATTGAATTTTCCTGTATTACATCTTTTGTCAGAACAGGTAAATTCTTTAAATCTTCCGGAGCTTTAATCGACGTTACGTCTATATTTTTATCATCAAATATTTTTTTATAATAAATTACATGATCATACGCATAATGTATCAAATCAGATAAACCAATACCGTTCATTTAATAAACCTCCGCGCCTATTTTTTCAGCAACAATTTTTTTAAGATTTCCATACTTAGAAATAATCTCTGAAACAAGCTCGTTTATTTCAAATTCTATATTAAACGTTCTTTCAATATCCGCAATCAGTCTTATTATAGATAGCGAATCATATCCGAAGTCTGTAATCAAATCCGAATATTCTGTAAAATCCTTGTCCGATAATAAAACATAAGTATTTTCAATAATAAGCTTTTTCAGACCATCTTCCAAATTATAATTATCAGCCACTTTTATTCTCCTTTTTTTAATTTCTTGAAATTTTACCGTTACTGGTTTTATCAATTCCGTCTACCACTTTAAATCTTAATGGAACCTTTGAATTTGACAAATTATTATAGCAATAATTAATTAATTCTTGTAAATTAAAATCACCTTCTGAATTTAAAGTGATTTCCGCCTCCGGAACTTCTCCTAACGTTTCGTGATAAACCCCATAAACCAAAGATTCCTTTATATTCGGATGATTATTAAGAATATCCTCTATTTCCTCGGGATAAATATTTTCACCGCCCCGAATTATAATATTTTTCTTTCTTCCCACTACATATAAATTATTTTCATTATCAATCCAGCCAAGATCTCCGGTATGCAGCCATCCGTTTCTCAAAGCCATTTCCGTTTCTCTGCGTCTCAAATAATAGCCCTTCATAACATTATTTCCCTTTACGGCTATCTCCCCTATTTCTCCGGTTTTACATTCATTATCGTTTTCATCTACTATTATATATTTGACATCGGGTATATGTTTTCCTACGCAGTTATTGTTAATTGTATTTTTATCTTCAAAGTAATGCGATACTCTGGTAGAAGATTCTGTTAATCCGTAGGTTTTAACAAATTGAACGTCCGGAAACAAATTTGCCAATTCATTTATCTTTCTCCCGGGAGCAGGCGCACCGCCGAAGCAAACATATCTTAATGAAGATATTTCATAATTCATAATTTTTTCCTTTTGATTCAATATTTCAAGCAGCATATAAGGTACGCATGAGAAATTGGTTATACTGAAATTTTTTAAGCTGTAAAAGAGATTAACCGGCGAAAATAAGGTTTCCATAAAAGATACTGCGCCGCCTGCATATAAATGCGTTAAAAACTGAGATACTACCGCAGAAATATAATACATCGGCAGAAAAATCAACGTTACGTCTTTTTCTGTGATTTTTAAATCCGTTACGATTGATTTAACGCATGACATCAAATTTTCGTGTGTAAGCATTACGCTTTTCGGACAACCAAGAGAACCCGAAGTGTGAAGAATCATTGCAACATCTTTAAGTTCCTCTTTATCGTACAGACGATTACCTTTTACATTACATAAATTATAAATTTCAGCTTCACCGTTATTTTTAAGACATATTATTGATATTTTTTTCTCAGTTAGATCGACTAATCTGTCGTAAAATAATTCGTTTGTTATAATAACGCTTATGTCAAGATATTTTATTATTCTATCCAATTCAGTTTTTTTCATATTAACGTTAAACGGAACAACCACATTATCTGAATAAGCAACCGCAAAAAAAGCCACGGCATAGTCTGAAGAATTCGGTAGAAATATCCCAAGAGGCTGTTTTCCCTTCCCGCAGCTATTAGTTATAAGCTCTGACAAATTATTTGAATAGGATACCAATTCTTTATATGCAATTCTTTTGTTTTTGTAAATTATGGCTGTTTTAGAAGAATATCGATAATTGTTCAATATATTATATATATTAATAAGAAATCACCAACTTTGCAAAATAGTTATATAATAAGATTTTTATAACATCAACATATTTTATAGAAAATAAATACATTATTATTGATTTCTACAATATTAGTATAATATACTTTACCAAAAATTTCAATAGTTTTGTCCTGAATGCACCAAATTCAGCCCTGAATGCCAAAAAATGACATAAGTTGAAAGCTTATGCCATTTTTCCCGTATTTAATTAAAATCGAATTATTTCCTAAACTTATATTTTTAATCGCTCAAGCTTTTACAACCTCCCTTCATACTATTAACATATTCCTTTGTGAGCATTGCAACAAATTCATCCTTCTTCCTCTGCGCCAACGGCAGCAAATCGCCGTTTCTCATAACAATCACAAAATTATTTTTGATTTTCTTAACATATTTTAAATTTAATATACAGTCCCTTCTTGATCTATAAAATCGACTTTTATCCAGATTAGAATAAATTTCCATTAAGTGCTGTTTAACCAGGATTCTTTCATTAGACGTATGTACATAAACTTTTTTTTTGGATTCATACATAAAGTAATAAATATCATTAATGCTAAGGCAAATTGTTCCGTCGTCTGTCGGAAACATCAGCTTTCTTTCTTCATCTGCATGTACTACGGCAAGATAGTCGTCCATTACCGAATATATTTCATAATCCGTAAACGGCTTCGTTATAAAATCAAATGCATGAACCTTATAAGCTCTGCGCCAATTTTCTACAAAGCTTGTAATATAAACTATTGCGACACGGCTGTTATTAGCCCTTATATTACGTCCTATTTCTATTCCATTGGAAGATTTCATTTCCGTATCAAGAAAAATCATGTCGAAGCACTCCTTTGCATTAAGAAGCTCATTGCCATCGCTGAATTTATGAATCTTGTAATTTATAAGCTTTTTTTCACAATAGCTTGAAAGTATTTTATTTACTATTTTAACAGTTTCTGTTTCATCATCGCAAACAGCAATCCTCAGCATACATATCCCCCTTGATTAAGATTCTGTTAACGTTTAATATTTCGTATATTTTATAAACATCATAATAAATTTTATACTACTTTTAATAATTAATCAATATTTTTTGAGATTATTTACAAAATGTTCACAATTTATGTCGAATCCAGCTTTATTTAAAATTATCATCGTATCTTTACAGACAGCTAAAAATAATGTATAATTATAGATATTGTTTCCCTGCTTTTGCAGCCGAAAAACAGGAAAAAATAAAAATAACCGGCTGAGAATGGAGCTTAAAAAATGAATTATTCTCCAAAGGAAATATTAAGCTTTGTGGAAGAAAACGACGTTAAATTTATAAGGCTTACATTTACAGATATTTACGGACAATTAAAAAATATTGCGATTATGCCGGATCAGCTTTCATATGCGTTTGAACACGGCATTGCTTTCGACGCTACAACCCTCGCGGGATGTCACGCCGATCTTCTGCTTTTTCCGGATATATCAACGCTTTCAGTACTGCCGTGGCGTCCCAAATCCGGCAGAGTTATCAGATTTTTCTGTAATATAATGTGCACTGACGGAACTCCCTATAAAGGCGATCTAAGGCATGAGCTTAGCAGCTATATAGAAAAAATGCGCGAAAAGAACTATACCTGCGAAATAGGTACAAAATGTGAATTCTATCTTTTTAACACCGACGACGAAGGAGAGCCTACAAGAACTCCTCACGATCAGGCAAGCTATCTTGATATAGCTCCTCTTGACAAATGTGAAAACGTAAGACGTGAAATTTGCCTTTCGCTGGAGGAAATGGGATTCAGCCCGCAAAGCTCCAGGCATACCCACGGCCCCGGACAAAACGAAATTGATTTTACAAGAAGCGACGTACTTACCGCTGCCGACAACATGATATATTACAAAACGGTAGTTAAAAACGTTGCCGCTCAGAACGGATTATTCGCAACCTTTATGCCAAAGCCTATTGAAAAAAAACCGGGCTGCGGACTTCACATAAGCATCGCTGTTAAAAACGGAGGAGAATTTATATTTTCGCCGTCCGCCGATACTCAGACGGAAAAGGGCAGCCAGTTTATCGCCGGCATTTTAAACAGAATACGCGAAATAACTTGCTTTCTTAATCCCATTACAAACTCCTATAAGCGTCTTGGCGAAAACTTTGCCCCTAAGTATGTAAACTGGTCCTTTGAAAATCATTCGCAGCTTATAAGAATACCTTACACCGCCGGCGGGAAACATCCGAGAATAGAAGTGCGTTCCGCTGACGCCGCATGCAATCCCTATATTGTTTTCAAGCTGCTGCTCGCCGCAGGATTTGAAGGTATTGAAAATCATTCTGTTTTAGGAAAGGATACCTTTACCTGCTCGTCGACAGGAAACTTCGCGGAACTTCCGAATAATCTGGAAGAAGCGCTGAAGCTCGCTAAATCAAGCGGTTTTGTAAAAGAAAATCTGTCGCCTGAAATATATGAGGCCGTATTTAAGCGACTTGAATACGATTTGACGGAATATAATTTATCGGATAACAAGCCTGCTTTCGAAAATGAAAATTATTTTAAAATTATTTAAAGGTTGTGAATTTTATGGACAGAGTGCTGTTGGCTTCAGGTTCAGATAAAGGAATAGAGCTTCTGTCTCAGCTTTTAAAGATATCGGGCTATGGTCAGATCATCGGCACAAAAAGCGGAAACGACGCAAGAAGATGCATAAATCAAAACGAATACGAGCTGATTGTCATCAATACTCCGCTGTCGGATGAATTCGGTCACGAACTTTCTATTAAGGCGGCTGAATCTTCAAATTCCGGAATAATTTTAATATGCAAATCTGATATCTCAGACGAGGTTTCAGATAAACTAAGCTGTTACGGAGTCTGCGTTATCCCTAAACCGGTAAATAAAACTTTATTTCATCAATCTATAAAGCTTGTTTCAGCAACACGTTCAAGAATGCTCGGACTCCAAACAGAAAATTTTAAGCTTCAGACGAAAATTGAGGAAATACGCTTGATCAACAGAGCCAAATGCTGCCTAATACAATATTTGAAGTTTTCAGAGCCTCAGGCTCACAGGTATATTGAAAAACAGGCAATGGATACCAGACAGACAAGAAAAGAAGTCGCTCTTAATATTCTCTCTACTTACGAACAATAATAAATAAGGCAAATCCTTTCGGATTTGCCTTATTTATTATTGTAATTTTTCAGCTTCTGACCGCATATAATTAAACAAATATTGTCAAGGAGCTGATAAATTTGAACGAACCCGAACACTATCCCTTTACCGCACAACCTCTTCCTTACCCTGTAAACGCCTTATCGCCATGGATAAACGCTCAGACTATGAAAATCCATCATGACAGTCATTATGCAGGCTATGTTAAGAAGCTGAACGATACTCTTAAAAACTATCCGCAGCTTCACCATCTTCCTCTTGAAGCGCTTTTAATAAAACAAGCCTTTCTTCCGGAAGAAATCAGAACGAGTATAAAGCGAAATGCGGGAGGAGCTTTTAATCACAGACTGTATTTTGATTGCCTTATACCAGCCGGAAGATCAAGAATTTCCCATGAATTTGAAAAAGTAATAAATGATAATTTCGGGAGCCTGAAATCGTTAATATGCTGCTTAAAGGAAGCAGCAATGTCAGTGTTTGGATCAGGATATGCATACCTAACTTCCGATATGGGCGGCAAAATGCATATTATAATACTTAAAAATCAGGAAACGCCCATAGAACAGCGTCTTAACCCAATCTTCCCTATAGACGTATGGGAACATGCATATTATCTGCAATATCAGAATCACAGAGAACGATATGTTAACAATATAATGAAGCTCATTAACTGGAAAGTCCTTGAGAAGAATTATTATTGCTGATTCTGTTCCTGATGTTCAGCGCCGCGGATATTATCAGAAAACCGAATATTATTCCAATTAATCCGCCGGCAGAATCTATAATAACATCCTTAAACAGCGGCGTTCTTCCGGGAACGAATTTTTGATGAAGCTCGTCAAGAACCGCATAAATAAAACAGCAGCTCCAAGCCAAACCGAACGATTTTGCATACTTATTAGTCAAAGCGCTGAATGCGGAAAAGCAGAGAAAGCCAAGAAAAAAATACATTAAAAAATGAGCTGTTTTTCTAATAAACAGATTAAACTGATCTACTATTATATTTTTCATGTCTAAATCCATAGAATCATATCCTTTAAAAACCTCTTCGACAATTATAGAAGTAATTTTTCTGCTAAGCATATTAGTATCAAAACTATTCTGAGAGGAAAAAATAAAAATCACAGTCATACATACAGCGGAAAGAGCAAGACAAATAAACGGAATTAATTTTTTATACATATTTATCACCGAAACCTATTGATATTTATTTATTATAGCATTATTCAGGTAAAGTGTAAAGCTATAAATTAACGATGCGGCGCCTTAACGGCGTCCTTTTTTCATCATCTCTTAAATATGTCACAATTTATTAGTATAAGTCATAATATCTGATTGCTTCAAATAGAATTTTATGATAGAATGTATACATATATATTAAACCTTTAAGAAAATAACTATGCAAAAATACAAAAAGGTTTTAATTAAAAAGGTGGGAATTAATTATGAAAAAACTTTCCAGAATAACAGCCCTGCTGTTATCGATATGTATTTCCGGTTCCGCTGCCGCAGGAACCGTTTACAACAAAAATAATTCTGCGTATGCTGCCGGATCGTCGTATGCAGAATACCTTGACAGAGGAATTTCAGCAGTCAATACCGGATCCGGAATGATGATAAGTTGGCGTTTTCTTGCTGACGACAGCGACAGCGCAGTATTCAAGCTTTACAGAAACAATACCCTAATCTATACAAGCAACGCCGGAGAAGCTACCTGTTTTCTTGACGCCTCCGGAAAATCCTCGGATACATATAAAATAGAAACAATAGAAAACAATAAAGTAATATCGTCAGACATATGCAAGCTTCAGTCCGACAAAAATTACCTTGAGCTTAAGCTTGATACGCCGACAAGCTCAAGCTGTACTTACAGTCCTAACGACTGCTCCGTCGGAGACGCGGACGGGGACGGAGAATACGAGCTGTTCGTAAAATGGTATCCGTCAAATTCACAGGATAATTCAAAGTCCGGCAAAACCGACAAGGTTTATATCGATTGCTACAAGCTCAACGGCGAAAAACTATGGCGTATAGATCTGGGCTACAATATACGCGCCGGTGCACATTATACGCAATTTCTGGTTGCAGACTTTGACCTTGACGGAAAAGCTGAAATGACCTGTAAAACTGCCGACGGTACAATAGACGGCACAGGCACTGTTATAGGCGATAGTTCAAAAACCTACAGAAATTCCAAAGGCTATATTCTTACAGGTCCTGAATACTATACTCTATTCGACGGCGAAACCGGTAAGGCTCTCGATACTGTAGATTATAATCCCGGCAGAGGAACAGTTTCAAACTGGGGGGACAGCTACGGAAACCGTGTAGACAGATTTCTTGGAGCCGTGGCATATCTCGACGGAGTAAAGCCAAGCGCAGTTACAATAAGAGGTTATTATACGCGTATGACCGCCTGCGCTTATGACGTAGTAGACAAGAAGCTTGTACAAAGATGGTATTTTGATACCGGCAACGATTCCTCCGCCCCCGGATACGGCGACGGAAATCATAACTGCATGCCGGCTGATGTAGACGGCGACGGAAAACAGGAAATCGTTTTAGGAAGCACATGTTTAGATGACAACGGAAAGGTATTGTGGTGTCTTAACAAAGGACACGGAGACGCAATGCATCTCGGTGATCTGCTTCCTTCAAGAGACGGATTGGAGCTGTGGATATGCCATGAAGATAAGCCCTACGGAGTTTCGTTAGTCGACGCCAAAAACGGAGAAATTATTTTCCATAAGGACGGCGATTCCGATACCGGAAGATGCTGTGCAGGAAACGTATGGGCAGGTAACGACGGAGCCGAATTCTGGGGATTGGGATACGACGTATATAACGGTTCGGGAAATACGCTTTCCTGCAAACGCCCCGCTGTAAATTTCCTGACATATTGGGACGGAGATCTGGAACGGGAAATCTTAGACGGTTACACCGATTCACCCGCTACAATCTCAAAAATGGGAAACGACGGCAAGCTTTCCACCCTATTAACTACCGACGGATATTATACATGCAATACTACTAAGGGTACGCCTTGTCTTTCCGCCGATATCTTCGGAGACTGGCGTGAAGAACTTATCGTAAGAGCAAGCGACGGAAAATCAGTCAGAATTTACTGTACTCCCTATGAAACCGATTACCGTATTACCACGCTTATGCATGATATTCAATACAGGACTCAGGTTGCAGGACAAAATATCGCCTACAACCAGCCGCCTCATCCAAGCTTTTATCTCGGATCAGATCAGAACCTTCCGGCCAGACCGCTGATAAAAATAACACCGCCAGCCGGAGGTCCTGTAACTCCGGATCTTACCGCAGCCGCATTGAATGAGGGAGCCGTTTATACTATACAAAATGAAAACAGCGGTCTTTACATGGAGGTTGAGGGCGGAAAAAGCGAAAATGCCGCCAACGTTCAGCAATGGGGCGCAGACGATCCCGTTTCCCATAACACATGGCGCGTATTGTCTGCCGGGGAAGGTTATTATTATATTTACTCGCAGGTCGGAGATAAAATTACTTATCTGCTTGACGTAGCAAACGGCAGCGCGGACAATGGAACAAATATTCAGATTTACAGCGATACCAAGGCGGACGCACAGCAATTTAAGTTTATAAAAAATGACGATGGAACATATTACATATTAACCAAAGCGTCGGGCGATAAGAGCTGCGTTGCGGTCGCTTCCGCCTCAGGATCAAGCGGAGCGAATATAATTGAATATAAGCTTCAGCTTGGAGATACGTCGCAGAAATGGAAACTGAATCAAGTAGAAGATACAGGCTGTAATATGGATACAAGCAAAATATATATGTTTAAAAATCAAAACAGCGGACTCTTTATGGAAGTCGCAAACGGTACTGCCGAGGACGGGGCAAATGTTCAGCAATGGGGCGCTGACAAAGTGTCTGCTCATAATTCATGGATGCTGAAATCCTTCGGCGGCGGCTATTACTATATTATATCGCAGCTTGCGGACGGAAGGACTTATTATCTTAATATTACCGGAGGAAGCGGCGCCAATGGAGCAAACGCTGAAATTCATACAAATAATAAAACAAGCTCTCACCTCTTTAAATTTGTAAAAAATCCGGACGGAACATACTATATCCTGACCAGAGCCTCCAAGGACGCAGCTGCAATCGAAATTGAAAATGCAGATAAGTCAAGCGGAGCTAACGTCGCCCAGTGGACAGTCAACGGAAATACGTGCCAGAAATGGATTGCAGATGTTTCCGAACCTGTTACAACTACAAGCGCTGCAATTACAACGAAACCTTCAGAAACAACTACTACAACTGTGACTACAGCTATTCCTAAGCCTGAACTTAAAGGCGATACAAATCTTGACGGCAAAGTTGCAATAGCTGATATAGTATTGCTTCAGCAATATATGGTTAATAAACAAATGTTAACTGAAAATCAAATGATTATTTCGGATATGAATAACGATAATATCGTAAATGTGTTTGACGTGATTTTGCTGAAACGTATACTTAATATCTGAATTCATATTTTAAAGTTACGGCAGATAAAAGTAAATAACAGTTTTTTTGCCGCTTGATAAAACATCGCAATACATTCCTAAAGCTTAATCCCAAAAGGATACGGTACTGATTCGTACCGTATCCTTTTTATCAATAATAGCTCATCATTATATTTTCAAGATTTCACCGAGAAATCATTTACACAATTCGACATTCTTAGTTTTATAGTATATAATATATCAGGCTGAGCTGAATTTTTTTTATTTTTCCTGTCCACTTTATTGATATTGGTTCAAACTTGAATATTTTATTTATCGGCAAAAATCCGATTGTCCATATACATATGTTTATCTTTTTCAAGTTCACTAATTAATTCGTAATCAGCGCCTAATTCTTTTTCTAATTTTTCATATATTAATTTAGACCTTTTAAAAAAATCATACCATTCTTCTTTTGTCCAAGGTGAAGGATCCGGTGGATATTCCCAGTCTAAGCTCGTATCAAATTCATCACATAAACTGTTTATTTCATCAATCAGTTCTTGTGAAATTGGAAGGGCATTCGGCTCTATTGCTCCATCATTTGCCCAAAGGCAAAATCCACCGTAATCAAATGAAAATCGCAATTCGTTTTTCATATAAATTAACTCCTTTTATCTTAAAATGGAAGAAATGAAACAATAAAACCATTATTTTCATACGCCATGCGATATTTCTATCCGTTAACTATATACTCGGCATAAGATCATTTTCACTTATACCTTTGTAGTTTTTTCCATTTGAAACCAATTCATTCATAAGATTTTGCGGCTTCAATTTTTATTTACTTACTATTTCTCCATTACAAATAACGGTACAATTGGGAAGTATTTTAAGTAATTGTTGCTTATCATTTTCCGTAAGGGGACCTAAAATATCTAAATACTCAATATTATAAAAATTTTCAAAAATTTTTATATTGTCTATATTACTTACACTTACATTTAAAACATAACAATCATTAAAATAATTTAGTGAAGATAAATTATCAACAAATAAGTATTCGTAATATAAAAGTTTTTCAGGTTCTTGATCTTTTTGGTCTTTTAAAAAATTATAATTGTAAATATACACCATTTCTCCGGGACGCACATGAATCATAACACGAATAAACTTATTGTATAACCCGTATTTTTCCTCTGATATACATTCATTTATATTTTCTTTTATATTATTTATATCGTTAGTACATTCATTTATATCAAACTTGTCAAAATCTTTTAAATGAAAACTCATATAAATATAATCCGATGAGCGTTTTTCTTCTTCAGTACGATAATAATTAAACTGGTTTAAATTCAAATTTTGAAGTTTTTCATCGATGTTTGAATATTCATTAATAACAGGATTTTTTAATATTTGAATTATTATAAAGAATAATAGAAAAAATAATACACAGCCAAAATATATTATATAAATGATTTTCTTTTTCAGTAACCGGCGTATCATTTGATATCATTTCCTTAATCATATTCAATTTTTTAACCGCTATTTAATTATATATCAATAATCTGGTTTTTTTCAATAGAAAAATTTTTCGCTATAAAAGCCTGCCGTTACCAGCAAGCTTTTATTGTTCATTATGAACTATAAGCCACGGTAGAATATCTTTTACAGTCATCTTCTCATCTGCCAGCATTAAACCGATCTTTATTAATTCATTTTATGTATATTTAAGATCAACACCGTTAAGCTCTAAGAATATCAGCGTTACATGAAGTCCGATCCTTTTGTTGCCATCTATAAAAGGGTGATTGGATATAATAAAAAATGCAAGCTGTGCAGCCTTGTGCTGAATTATTGTATATAGATCTCATAAACGGTATGTTGTGCCCAATCAGCAACTTCTTCCCTAAATGATACATCATTTTTAACTTTGCGCAGTTGATTATACACATAATCGTAATCAGGTTCATTCATATTGAATCCTTTATTTATATATATATTCCTTTTTCTTATTAGCTTTCCCGTTTCACTGTGATAGGGGGGAGGTGTCAATTTCAAAACTATTTCTCCCTCAGAGCTTCCCCGAAGCCTTTTTTAATAGGCTCTAGGAAGTAATCCATAACCGTTCTCTTATCCGTCTTTATTTCCACGCTTCCGGACAATCCTGAAATCACATCTATCTCATCATTTTTATCTGTAATTTCAAGCTTCACAAGATAAACGCTGCCCGTCTGCTCGCTGACAAACGCGCTGGGACTGATATATTTCACCTTTCCCTTTACCGTTCCGTACTTGTTATACGGGTACGCCTCCAGCTTGATTTCCGCTTCCATTCCGATTTCTATGTCGGCAATATCCATATTCTTTACATAGCACACCATTTCAACGGGCATATTATCAGGTACTATCGTTACAAGCTCCTGTGCGTTCGTTACCGCCGCTCCGACGGTGTTCACATTTACGTTGTTTATATATCCGCTTACAGGCGCCGTTATATACTGATAATCCTTAGACAAGGCGTATTTTTCAAGGTTGGTTTCTATTTCGTCAAGCTGACCG
>OJMM01000216.1_pt1 | contig 38201 bp, 32 predicted proteins | sample 1597231 | NCBI WGS metagenome assembly OJMM01 (sample SAMEA2452128, study PRJEB22498) | human gut metagenome | reverse complement strand
GGTAGCTTGTATCGACGTTTTATGTGCATTTGCTTTTCATGCTGCGCAAGCCAATTGGGTGCGTCCTCAATTGGAAAAAGCTCCGGGCATTGAGATTATCGGTGCGCGCCACCCCGTGGTAGAAGATTCGGTTGAAAGCTACACCCCGAATGACTGCCGATTAATCCCGGGCAGACGCCTTCTGGTAATTACCGGCCCGAATATGGGCGGCAAATCCACCTACATGCGATCCATTGCCCTCATTGTGCTTCTTGCCTATATCGGCAGTTTTGTGCCGGCTACGAGTGCAAAAATCGGACCGGTTGACCGGATTCTCACCCGTATCGGAGCAAGCGATGACCTCGCGCGCGGCCGTTCAACTTTTATGGTGGAAATGACCGAAGCTGCTGCGATTTTGCACCAGGCAACCGATCAAAGCCTCGTTTTAATGGACGAAATCGGACGCGGCACCTCAACTTTTGACGGCTTAAGTCTGGCGGCAGCCATTGCCCATGAATTGGCTTTGGTAAAAAAGAGTTTTACCCTTTTTGCCACGCACTACTTTGAACTCACAAAGCTTGAGCAAACTGCGCCTGAAGTGGCAAACGTCCATGTTGCAGCCGCAGAAAATAAAAACCGTATTGTCTTTTTGCATGAAGTGCAGGACGGTCCGGCAAACCAAAGTTACGGGATTGCCGTAGCGCAGCTGGCAGGCGTGCCCAACTCTGTGATCCGCCGCGCCCGAAAAATGTTGAACGAACTGCAGGAGCGCAGTCAGATTAACGAGCAGCTTGATTTATTTGCGGACAACCAAGTTGAAATGCCTGATGAAAAAGCGCCCGAGCCCGAAAAGACTCAAGCGCTTTGTGAAGAAATTGATGCTTTGGATGTCGACCAGCTCACGCCAAGACAGGCGCTGGCACTGCTCTATGACTTAAAAGACAAAGCCCGCAGTATTCTAAACGACTAGTGTACGGTGGGATTCGTTTCCTCATCACCCGCATCATCGACAATATTGGCTACCATCTGCTTATCGGAAACCTGTAAAAAGGACGGCACCACCACGTCGTCCGTTCCGATCGTCTCCATCCCCTTTTTCACAGGCTCAACATTTTTCACGGTGATTTCAAACTTCAGTCCGATACCGGCCAGAGGATGGTTGCCGTCAAGCACTACTACGCCGTCAGCGATATCGGTGACGCGGTAGGTGCGATCAAGCGTTTCGCCCCGAATTTCGGTGTAGCTCAAGCCCACTTCCACCCCTTCTTCAAAATCGGTTTCCGGACGGATAATCAGAGCCGTTTCGTCATAGTCACCGAACGCCTCTTCGGGCTCAAGCTGAGCCGTTACCGTTTCGCCCGGATTCTTGCCTTCCAGAGCTTTCTCAATCACAGGGAAGATATCGCTGTGACCGTGCAGATAAACCAAATCGTCGGCAGATTCCATCAGATCGCCCTGAAGGTTATACATTTTGGCTGAAATCGTCACCAATGTATCTTTTGCTACTTGCATCTTTGTCCCTTATTTCAAAATTGACCGTTTAGCCTTTTCATATTCGCTTTCAGACAAAAGTCCTTTTTCAAAAAGCAAAGCTAAGTCTTTTAATTCTTTAACGCGCATTTCTTCATTGCCCGGAAAGTAGACATTGTTTTGTCCGAGAGGATTCAAACCATAGCGGTTAGCTCCTCTTTGTGAGCCGATCAAGCCAATGACAAGATAGGCAATAAATTCCACGCCTGGAATAAACAAAAGAATCGCCCACAGACCGCTTGCATCAAAATCATGTAGGCGGCGGACTACCACCGAGACGGTACTGAATAGAGAAATGACTGTCAAAACCGCATAAAGTTTACCGGCTTCAAAAATTTCGGGGCTCGCCGTTGCATCCTGAATATCCAAAGACTGTCCAGGCAACATGGCAAAGGTATAAAGCAGATAAGGCACACCGATACGCACCAAAATCCAGAAAGCAATGATGCCCCAAAATCGTGCCCGATTTACCCGACCGGTAAAAGAAAAAAAGAGTTTAAACATTTTTGTTAGCCAAATATGAGAAAAGGGAGCCGAGTCAAACTCCTGCTCCCCATTTTTGTCTCCTAGACCCGGTTATTTCGTCTGTTCGCTCAAAAGCGTCAAAATTCTCGGAGCAACACCGGTTGTATCGGCCTTGCCGTCAGGTCCTAAGACATGCACGCGGCATTCCGTATCGGATAAGCGCTGCAGATAAATGACATACTGAGGAGCTTCAACCGGTGTATCACGTCCAAAGACATTGCTCCAGAAGCCCTGTTCGGAGCGCTTCTGCTCTTCATATTCTTCATCGAGATAGCGAACAAGGAAAAAGCCCCTTGAGCGGTCTCGGTCTTCCACAGTAAAGCCCATACGATCCACGGCCAATGCAAGACGCCTCCAGGCACGTTCAAAATCTTCTTTAATGAAGATACTGGTTGCCACACCTTCGGCGTTTTGTTCAAGCTGACTCACAGAATCTTCAACCTGATAGCTCGCCAACTTTTCAACTTCTGCCTCGTGTTCGGCAGGTGTTTGTTTTGTAGCATTCGGATTAAATTCCTGATTGATGCGCTGAGTCATGCGTGTGAGCATTTCGGCTTCCATTTCAGGGTCGCTCGGACCAGGCTGCCAAACGGTAGTTTCGTTGTCTCCGCCGAGGCTCTTGACTACTTCAACCATTGCACGGTGAGTAATGAAAATATCGCAACCGCCGTTGGCGCTACGCTCAACGCGTGCACGATACTGGTCACGTTCACCTGTGGAATAAACCATATCAATTACACGACCCAACGTAGCACGGATAATATCTTGAGGCAGTTTGGCGCGGTTTTCAGCCCAGTTGGTTTCCATCACACCGGTTGCTGCATCCTGACGCGACAGCGACAATCCGACAGTGCTCCAAAAGTCCTGCATAATGGGCCAAACCATTTCCGGGGCCATATTCACATGGATCCAGCGATTGTTGCCCTCGCGAACGATTTTAGCGACTTCCCCTTGAGGTAAAAGCAAAGAAGCGGCTTGGTTGCCGTTAGCAGCCTGAGCCGCATCAAGCTGAGCCTGCTGGCTCGCCCAAACTGTTTGAGGACGGGAAGGAACGGTGTAGCGGTCAGAACCCGGTACCGAATTCAAATCCGGCGGTACTTCCAACGGTGCACGCGAGTCGCTCGTTTCATATTGGATGCGGTCATTGCTGAAGTCGAAGGTTGAGCATGCGGCTAATGCCGTCGTTAATGCAACCGCCAACCCCGTACGGACAACTTTTTTAATCATTTTTTATTCACACTCATTCGCACGCGGCAAACGCCCCGCGCAGTTACGTTAAATTAACCTGACTATTGTACCGATTTCACGTTCTGCATGAAACCGATTTCGTTCTAAATTTGAAACAATTTTCAAAGCAAAGCCCATGTCAATAAACGTCTTGCAGTCCAGACAAAGGGATGCATGAAATAGGTCAGGAAACCCGACAGAATCAATACAACGAGAATCACCATCCCGTAGCGCTCAAGTTCAGAAAATTTTACGGCTGCCTCATAGGGCAAAAGCATGGTCACAATGCGGCCACCGTCCAAAGGAGGCAGAGGTAAAAGATTAAAAGCCATCAGATAGAAATTCACCATTACGCCCGCAATGGTTAAATCTAAAAGCGACTGAGTTAAAAATCCTGTCCAAATAAAAATTTTCAATAGCAGCAACCAAACAAATGCCTGCAGAAGGTTACTGGCAGGGCCTGCCAAAGCGACCATAAACATCCCCTGTCTAAAAGGACGCAGATTGCGAGTATTGATAGGCACAGGCTTGGCCCACCCTAAAAGCACGCCCCCTAAGCCGCTAAGCGCTGAGCCCAACAGTAAGATCCCCGGCACAATGATCGTTCCAACAAGATCAATATGCGGAATAGGATTAAGCGTTACTCGCCCCAACATCGAGGCAGTCATGTCGCCATAGCGCGAAGCCACCCAACCATGGGCCGATTCATGCATGGTGATGGCAAAAATCAAAGGAATCGCATACACCGCGATATCGTAAAGTTGATGCATCATTAGCGATCTTTCAAAAGTTCCAATACTGTCGGTAAATACTCTGGTAACGGTTCCTGTAAACCGGGCTCTGGGCGACCGGGTTTAAAGCCGTGATAGTCACTACCGGTACTTGCCAAAAATCCCATATTCAAGGCCACACGAGTATAGCGTTCATTTTCTGCTTCAAAATGACTCCCCGTGGTAACCTCAATAGCATCACCGCCCAAAGCCTTAAATTCTTCAAGAAGATCAATTGTTGTGACTGGAGGCGCAAAATTGTATCGTCCGGGATGCGCCATAACAGCCACACCTTTGGTCTCACGGATAAACTGCATCGCTTGAGGCAATGTCATCCATTCAGTTTTCACATAAGCCGGACCATCATCTCGAAGGTACTTCTCAAAGGCTTCGTCTTCTGTGCCAACCGTTCCGCGAGCCGCCAAAGCCAAAGCAAAGTGCCTGCGCGATAAATTCAGTTTATTGCCCGCAAATTCAAGTGCCTGCTCATAGGTGTTGTAAATACCCATGGCATTAAATTTGGCTGCAATGGTACGGGCGCGCATATCACGCTGGCGGCTTAGTCTTTCAGAGAGCTCACGATAGGGATCTAAATGTTTAGGGCCGAGACTTACCACATGAATCGTTTTGCCTGACCAAGAAACAGAAAGCTCCACTCCGTCAATAAAACGGATGCCAAGTTTTTGAGCCTCTTTTCTAGCCTCTTTTAATCCTGCAACCGTGTCATGGTCGGTGAGCGCCATAACTTCTACGCCATTACCTTTGGCCTTACGGACCACTTCAGCAGGAGAAAACACTCCATCGCTAGCGCTGGAGTGCACATGTAAATCCATTCTCATAACACAAACTAACCCATTACAATTCAACTTCTAACTTTAAACGATCTGCACTAATTAGATGGCGATTTTTTCAATTTCTGACAAGATTCCGCGCATTGCCTCTACTGCATATGTTGATGAGTCAGCAACGGTCACAGCAGAGGTCACTCTGGCCGATGAGGTAAGTGTGTGGCCCTCGGCTTCTATCCGAGGAGACGAAGCTTCAATTACGGTTGGAGAGAGGAGCAACATTCAGGACTGTGCAGTTTTGCACACTGATCCAGGTAAACCTTGCCGAGTTGGCAAAGGAGTAACGGTGGGCCACAGTGCCATTTTGCACGGTTGTACAATAGGCGACAATACGCTCATCGGCATGGGAGCCGTGATACTGAACGGAACCGTAATCGGTTCAGAAACACTCGTAGGGGCTGGAACACTGATCGCAGAAAACAAAACCTTTCCTGACGGCGTTTTAATCCTCGGACGACCGGGCCGCATTGTGCGAGAATTAACCCCGCAGGAAAAAGAAGCGATTCGCAATAATGCGAAAAGCTATATTGAACAAAAGATTCGTTATCAAACTGAAAAAAAGAGAATAGGCTGAAGTTTATGACACAACACGATACGTTGCTTCGTTTTATTTTTAAAGACAGTCCCATCAAAGGAGCTGCCGTGCGCTTAACAACGGCCTGGAAGGCTATTCGGCAGTATCAAAAGTGGCCCCTTTGCGTCACGCGCCTCATGGGTGAGATGACAGCGGGTTCAATTCTCTTAGCCAGCTCTCTTAAATTTGAAGGCTCCCTTATCATGCAGGTCCAAGGTGACGGTCCTGTGCGCTTAGCCATCGTCGAAGTCAGAAATGGGCTTTTAGTCCGTGCCACAGTCAAAATGAATGAAGGCGAAGAAGTCAGTGATGAAATGGGGATGAAGGCACTTTTAAACGCTCACGGGCGCGGGCGCTGTGCCATTATGCTTGATCCTAAAGACCGAAGGGAAGGCGAACCCTTATACCAAGGCGTTGTCTCTTTGAGCGGCGACAGTATTGCAGAAGCCCTGATGGGCTACATGGAACAGTCCGAGCAGATTCACACCAAATTGTGGCTTTCTGCCAATGAATCAGCAGCCAGCGGCCTGATGTTGCAACAGATGCCCGATTTTGGCGGCAACGATGAAAACATTAAAAAGGATTCTGACGCAGTTAACCGCATTGAAATGCTCGCTTCAACCGTCACAGATCAGGAACTTTTAGATTTACCTTCAGAAGAACTCACTCATAGGCTCTTTTGGGAAGAGGCGCCTGACTATTTTGAGCCTGCTTACCCCAAATTTGCCTGTACCTGTTCTCGCGAAAAAATCGAGGCCATGATTCGCAATCTGGGTGAAGTGGAAGCCTTACAGATCATTAAAGAGCAGGGAAAAATTGAGGTGAGCTGCGACTTTTGCGGCAGAACCGAAAGCTTTAGCGCCCAAGACGTTGTCAAACTTTTTGATGACGGCTCGGCGACAAAGGATAATTGATGAAAACAGTTTTTAAAACAAATGATAAGCAGTCTGTCATGGGGTTTAACCATGACGGTCTGCAGGGCGGCTTTTACTTAATGGGCAACCCCATTTTGGCGACTTTAAACGGTCCCTACCCGATCAGAGGCCTTTCTGAAAAAGATGCCGTTGAAAAAGTGAAGGCCATCACCGCTGACTTTCTGGAGCATACCGGTAAAAAAGAAGGTCTTATTGCCTGGGTTTTTAAGCTCATTATCGATAACGAATGTCTGATCTACTCAGTCAATATCAATGCGGCAACAGGAGAGGCAAGCGTTACGCATCAGAATCTCAAAGACGTTTTGGACTCCTTTTTACCCAAACAGGTCAAAGGCGGCGAAGAGGTGGACGGCTTTTTCATTAAAGAAGAAAACGAAAGAGTCTGGGCTTTTGAACCCATTGAGCATTTTCTTTTGTGCTTAATCCCGGATAGAGACCAGACTGCGATTAACGTCCGGGTTTATCAGGCTGACCCGGCTTTAGCTGACCTGATCGCGCATGATCAAAATGAAGCGCTTGAACGCTTTATGAATAAGGTGCTGCCGAAAATCACCGACCGCTATCCTCAGCTCTCGCCCATGAACCAGGCCAAGCAAACCGATCCTGAAAAACTCTTTGAAGATCTGATGTCTTTACTTGAAAATCCGGATCTGCGAGTGCCCAAACATGAAGTGACGCTTGAATTAACCGGTCAGCCCGCTGTCACCATGAAGCTGTCACATCTTTTCGGCTTCAGAGCAATTAAAGAGGGCGAGAAAAAGAAGACCGAGCACCTCACGGTCTATTTCGACGGTCATCATTATTGGCTCTATACCGTAACGCCTACCGGCAAAGAGGCCGAGCCTGACTTAAAAACACTTGAAAGAATTACGCCCGAGCAAATCGTTGATCTTGCTCGCCGTATGGTCTGGGGTCAAACCCAAGTCGATGAGGTGCTTCAAACACAAAAGTGGATTAATTAAAAAAATCTGGGCCGCCTTTAGGCGGCCCTACTTTTTATGCTTTCATTCGAGTCAAAGCGATAGAGGCCAAGACTGCAGCTCCCGTTGCAATGGCTTTATCGTTAAAGTCAAAACGCTCATTGTGAACAGGTGCAGTATGTTCTGCATCCTTCATTCCTAAGCGAAACAGGCACCCGGGGCGCTCAAGAAGCATAAAGGAAAAATCTTCCCCACCCATTGAGCCCTTTAAGCTGTGTACCTTATCCTGACCCAGCACTTCTTTAGCCACGGCTTGCGCCTCTTCAACTCGCTCCGGTGTGTTGTACATTGCCGGGTAGAGCCGCGTGTACTGAGCTTTAGCTGAAATGCCGTACATTTGAGCTACACCTTGAGCAATTTCTTTAATGCGCCGCTCAATCAAATCCCGTACTTCAGGTTCATAAGAGCGAGTTGTACCACGGATAAGTGCTTTTTGCGGCAGCACACTTGTGCCATTGGGGTCGCCTGCTTGTGCGCATCCCACGGAGATCACACCCGATTGCTGCGGATTAAGATTGCGGGCTACCACTGTTTGCAAAGCCAAAATGGTTTCACCCATAGCAACAACAACGTCTTTAGCCAATTGAGGGCGTGAACCGTGACCACCTTTACCTTCAAACTGAATCTCAAAGATATCTGCATTGGAGGTACCGTAGCCCGAGATAAAACCGACGCTACCGACTTCAAGCGAGGGTTCTGCGTGCAATGCATAAAATTCTTCAATACCAAAGCGCTCAACAAGACCGTCTTCGACCATGTGACGCGCACCTGCAAAACCCTCTTCGCCCGGCTGGAAAATTGCAACAAGCGTTCCAGCGAAATGCCTATGCTGCATGAAGTATTGCACAACGGCTAAAAGCGTAGCAACGTGCCCGTCGTGGCCACAGGCATGCATGTGTTTGGGCTTTTCACTTGAATACGGAGCACCGGTATTTTCATTTAGGGGCAAAGCATCACTGTCAGCACGAAGTCCGATGGTGCGGCCTGGCTCATCGCCTTTAATAACACAGACCACACCGCTGACCTCGGCACCGCCCACACGGGTATAGACCTCTTCACAACCAAAGCTTTTCAAAGCTTCAACAATGGTTTTTTCAGTCTCAGTTAAATTCAGCCCAATTTCTGGACGGCGGTGAATAACATGACGAACCTGAGCGGCTTTTTTTGCACTTTCAGCAAAAGCCTCAGGCTTAATGATGATGCGATCGGTCATAACAAATCCTTTTTGAAAAAAGTCTTTCGTTATTTATAGCCGATTGCACCAAAAGAGTAAGAAAAAATTTAAGCAAAGATAATGACTTCGCCTTATTGGACAGGTTCGGAAGCAGGAGGTGTCACGGGAGCCGGACGATAAAGGGGATCATTTAGAATATCGGCTGGAAGCGCATTGCCTGGCAACACTTTTTGAGGTCTTTGAATACGAAAAAGCACCTCACCGGGGCGAACCATATTAAGGTCGTAACGGGCACGCTCCTCAATGGCATCGGCCCCGATTTGCAATGAACGGACTTCGGCGGCCAGGCGCTGATTTTCTTCAAAGGTAAGCGCATTTTGCTCTTTGATATCAGCCAGCTCCTCACTCAAACTCACTACACGAATGTAGCCGCCCTGACCACCGATCAAAGGCCAAAGCATGAGGAGCAATAAAATCAGCAATACTTTGATGATTCTATCGGCTGTGATCATTTTGCCCCGGCCTTACATTCCCTCAAACTAGAAGGACCATTCCTTAATGCAATAGAAAGCATCACGGCCCGGATAAACGGCTTGGTCATCCAACTCTTCTTCGATGCGAAGCAATTGGTTGTACTTGGCCATACGGTCGCTGCGGCTCATAGAGCCGGTCTTGATTTGACCGGCGTTGACCCCAACGGCCAAGTCAGCAATGAAGCTATCTTCGGTTTCGCCCGAGCGGTGAGAAACCACGACGGAGTAACCGGCGCGCTTAGCCATTTCAATGGCAGCAAGTGTTTCAGTTAGAGAACCGATTTGATTTACTTTAATCAGGATGGAATTCGCTACACCCTTTTGGATGCCTTCTGCCAAAATCTTGGGATTGGTCACAAAAAGGTCATCTCCAACCAACTGAACACGGCGGCCCAAGGCGTCGGTCAACTTCTTCCAGCCTTCCCAGTCTACTTCAGCCATACCATCTTCAATGGAGATAATCGGGTACTTAGCAACCCAGCCTTCAAGTACCTTAATCCACTCTTCGGCCGTGTAAGTCTTGCCCTGTCCCTTTTGAACGTATTTGCCGTCTTCGTAGAATTCACTTGCGGCGCAGTCCAAACCGATTGCAATGTCTTTGCCCGGTTCGTAGCCGGCAGCCTTGATAGCTTCAATGATCAATTCAATAGCTTCTTCGTGGCTATCGATATTAGGGGCAAAGCCACCCTCATCACCCACAGCCGTGCTCATACCACGACCGTTAATGATCTTCTTTAAAGCATGGAAAGTTTCAGCGCCATAGCGCAGGGCTTCATGAAAACTCGGTGCGCCAAGCGGGATGATCATAAATTCTTGAAGATCAAGATTATTATTGGCGTGAGCGCCGCCATTAATCACGTTCATCATCGGAACCGGCATCTGTACGGCACCCATGCCGCCCAGGTAACGGTAAAGAGGCAAACCACTGTAGTTAGCAGCAGCGCGGGCGCAAGCCATGGAAACACCCAAAATGGCGTTGGCACCAAAGTTGCTCTTATTTTCCGTGCCATCGTCTTCAATCATTTGATTGTCGATCGAAGCCTGCTGCGTCACATCAAAACCAATCAAGGCCGGTTGAATCTTTGCATGGATGTTTTCTACTGCTTTCATAACACCCTTGCCGCCGTAACGGGCATCTTTGTCGCGCAATTCAAGCGCTTCACGGATACCGGTAGAAGCGCCAGAAGGCACAGCTGCACGGCCCATCACACCACTGTCAAGATAGACATCGCATTCCACCGTGGGGTTGCCGCGGCTATCTAAAATTTCACGAGCGACGATGGCATTGATCGTAGACATATCGGAAGTTCCTCAAAAATAAATTTAAACGGCCGCAGCGCTGCAGCCGAGTTTTATAAAAAAAGAGCAAATCCGGCCGAGACCGATTCTCGGCCGCTATTTTAACGTAGAAGTGCCGCTACAGTCAGAAGCTGTTTTCTAAAAGCGGCATTTTTTTAACAACTCGGTCAATTGCGACCAAGTTGGTTAAAAGTTCCTTCATTTTATCTAACGGTACCATATTGGGACCGTCGCTTTTCGCACATGCAGGATCAGGGTGCGTTTCCATAAATAAGCCACTTACGCCAACGGCAACAGCCGCACGGGAGAGCACCGGAACAAAGGCACGATTGCCGCCGGAGCTCTTTCCGTTACCACCCGGCAACTGAACCGAATGCGTCGCATCAAACACAACCGGTGCACCTGTCTCGCGCATGATAGCTAGACTTCTCATATCACTGACAAGGTTACCGTAACCGAAAGAGGCTCCCCTCTCGCAGCACATGAAATTATCTTCGCTTACACCTGCCTCACGGGCTGCTGCACGAGCTTTTTCAATGACGTTAATCATGTCGTGAGGAGCCAAGAACTGTCCCTTTTTGATATTAACGGGTTTGCCGATACGAGCGCAGGCACAGATGAAGTCTGTCTGGCGACATAAAAAAGCAGGTGTCTGCAGCACATCAACGTATCGGGCAACCAACGGCACTTCCATTTCGGTGTGAACATCAGTGACAACTGGAACACCCACCGTTTCTCTGACACGAGCCAAAATCTCCAGTCCTTTTTCGAGCCCCGGGCCACGAAAACTCGAAACAGAGGTACGATTCGCTTTGTCATAACTGGCTTTAAAAATATAATGAATCCCCAGTTCATCGCAGATTGCCTTCATCTCTCGGGCAATTTCCATCACCATTTCTTCACTTTCGATGACGCAGGGACCGGCCATGAGGAAAAACGGTTTATCCAAACCGATTTCAAAACCGCAAAGTTTCATTGATTAACCTTTTGTACGATAAATTGTTTTTTGATCTGCTCAGCTAAGTATTTAGCCAAGCAAAATAGATTATTGTGTTAAACATAGCATATACAACACTTAAATGCATTCTCTTCATTTATATTCAAATAGCCATTCAAATCTTTAAAAGACTGTATTTTTAGAAAAAAATATTCCTTGGGTTTTCACCCTTTCCCCAGTTTTAGTTATACTGGCTGGTTGAAATTTTTTCGGAAGAAAGGAATCCAAAATGCAGGCGGTTGGTTTTGATAATCAAAAATATCTTACGATGCAGTCCGAACAGATTCGTCATCGAATCGCCCAATTCGGGGGCAAGCTATATCTGGAGTTCGGTGGCAAACTTTTCGATGACTTTCATGCCTCGCGTGTTCTTCCGGGTTTTAAGCCTGACAGCAAGATTCGCATGCTGCAGCAACTCAAAAACGATGTAGAAATCGTCATCACCATTAATGCCGCTGATATTGAATCAAACAAGGTGCGAGGTGACTTAGGCATCACCTATGATGAAGATGTTCTGCGTTTAATTGACGCCTTCCGCGAAATGGGACTATATGTCGGTAGCGTTGTTCTAACACAATATACCGGTCAAAAAGCCGCCCAGGCCTTCTTAAAGCGTCTGGAGACATTGGGGGTGCCTCACTATCGTCACTTCCCTATCCCTGGCTATCCCTCTGACGTGGATTTCATTGTCAGCGAAGAGGGATTGGGACAAAACGAATACATTGAAACCACGCGTTCGCTCATTGTTGTGACGGCTCCGGGCCCCGGAAGTGGAAAGATGGCCACTTGCTTAAGTCAGCTCTATCACGACTATAAACGAGGCGTTAAAGCCGGTTACGCCAAATTTGAAACATTCCCGATTTGGAATTTGCCGCTAAAGCATCCGGTTAATCTCGCTTATGAAGCCGCTACTGCCGATTTAAATGACGTCAACATGATTGACCCCTTCCATCTGGAGGCTTACGGCAAAACAGCGGTGAATTACAACCGTGACGTTGAAATTTTCCCTGTCTTAAATGCTATTTTCGAACGCATTCAAGGTGTCTCGCCCTATAAGTCTCCCACTGATATGGGGGTCAATATGGCCGGCAACTGCATCGTCGATGATGATGTGTGCCGCAATGCCTCTCGCATGGAAATTCTGCGCCGCTACTATGCAGCAGGCGTCAAGCACATGCGCGGAGCGTCAAATGATCAGGAAATTAATCACTTAAAGATTGTGATGAATCAGGCAGAAACGTCGCCTGACATTTGTCCGGCTGTGGCCGTAGCACTTAATAAAGCAGAGCAAACCGGAGCCCCAGCGGCCGCTATGATGCTTCCCAATGGTCAAATTGTCACCGGCAAAACTTCCAGTACGTTGGGTTGCGCTTCGGCAATGCTTTTAAATGCGCTTAAGCTTTTAGCTGGAATCGATCATGATGTGGATTTAATTTCTGCTCGTGTGCTTGAGCCGATTTGTCAGTTAAAAACTCAGTACCTTTTACACAAAAACCCGAGACTGCATATCGATGAGGTATTGCTCGCGCTCACTATTTCAGCGCTTCGCAATGATGCGGCACAAAAAGCCAAAGAACAGCTCTCTAAGCTTCGCGGCTCGGAAGTGCACTTTACGGTCATTATCAGTGAAGAAGATGAACGGGTACTTCAACGTTTAGGGATTAATGTGAGCTGCGAACCTCGTTATGAAACAACGAGGCTCTATCACAAATAGTCTTTAACAACGCCAACTAAAGCGCTCTGCAATCCTCAGAAGAAAAAACTTCTGAGGATTTTTTATATTTTTATTTATGCAACTCTGATTTTTGCTCGCATGTAACGCTATCCCATTCGGGCTGCAAAGCCACGTGATCGATGTTAAAGCGTTCCTTGACATTTTTGCGAATAGCTTCAAGAATAAGCGGCCACGAACGGTGGGAGTCGATCTGCAAGTGTGCCGAAATGGCAGAGTAGCCCGGACTCATTACCCAGACATGCAAATCGTGCACACTAATCACTCCGGGTATCGCCGAGATCGCATCACCAACCTCCTCGTACTTAACGCCTTCAGGCACTGCATCAAGCATCACTGGAACAGTTTCTTTTAAAACGCCCCAGGCAGCGTGCGCGACCAATAAGCAGATCAGAAGCGAGAGAATCGGGTCAACTTCAACCGGTCCTCCAAAATAAATGACGGCACCGGAAATAATGGCTGCCACTGACCCCAAGAGGTCTCCTAATACGTGTACTAGAGCAGCCCGAGTGTTAACATTTTTCTTATCTCTTGACAGAGACAAAGCCACTCCAATATTGACAAACATACCAATCGTAGCAATCAGCATCACACTGCCGCCTGAGACATCATGGGGATTTGTCAAACGATCAATAGCTTCAAAGCAAATCCAGCCCAGCACAATAAACATAACGAGAGCATTGATAAAGGCAGCAAGTACTTCGATGCGAGCGTGACCAAATGAGTGGTGACTATCTGCTCCTTCACGGGCAAGCCAATTAGCCACTAAGGCAAAAAGAAGACTTGCGGCATCTGTTGCCATATGACCGGCGTCCCCAATCAAAGCTAGGGAATTACTTAAAAGACCACCAATTAATTCAACTGCTGAAAAGCCTAAAGTAAGTAACACCGCCAAACCCAAGACACTTGTTTTAACTTGGCGGGTTGCATGGTTATAGAGGCTATCACCTTGACCGTGGCTAGAGAAGGCACGATCTTTAGCTAAATCGTCCGTTTCTTTATTTGCAAACATCTTTCTTTCTCTTTTTCAAACGAACATTGCGCGGCAGTGTACTGCTTTTAAAAAGTTTTCTCATGACTGAAAATCACTCTCAAGTCTTCCGATCTCATGAGTCGCCTCACGTATAATGTTCCCCGTTAAATGATAGCTTTAGACGATTTTCGGGAGTGAAAAGAAAACACTGCCCGAATATTTTTAAGTGATGAATTCCGTTTACTTTTTAATTCCAGGTCTGAGACTGCCGCGGCAAGTACTGTCGCAGCCGGCACTTCAAGAAGCACTAGCCCCCTTACTGACCCTTACCGAAGGTGCGGGCGAAGTCATTTCCCAAGAACTCGTTCACGATGATGTCCTTGACGGGGCCGCCCACCTTGTGTGGCTCTGGCAAGTGATTGCTAAACGCTCAGGAATGCCTGAGACTGCGGCCTTTGAATGGGAAGCTGACGGAGGTCCTGCCATGGGAGCCCAAACCTGGAGGCTTCACACAGTTCACAAAGAAAATCAAAATGGCTCTGTGATTTTTCGCTCCCCTACCCAAGAACTCACAGCAGAAGAACGAGATATCCTTCACGATGAAATTCTTGCCTGCGTGAGAAATTACGGATTTCAACTTCAACAGTGGGCTGACCGTTGGTACCTCACCCGCAATCAGGACTGGCCGATTGCCGTGCGTCCGTGGTGTGCGCAAAAATATCAAGTTTTTTCGGATAGGGACATTGAAGGACCTGCCTCTGTTGAATTTAAAGAGATGATGGCTGCACTTGAAGCCATACTGCAAAAAAGTTCAGTCAATGCTACCCGCAAACAAAATGGCTTTGAATCCATTGACAGTTTTTGGCCTGACGGAGGCTCAAGACGTCATCTTTTAAAACCCTCAACACTCAGAGCTGTGATGGCCAATGATTCTTTTGTATGGGGGTGGGCACAAAACGCTGGGCTTTTAAATTTCAGAACAACTCCGCTAAAAGCTGATTGGGCCGAAGCACCTGAAGGCGATCTTTTGGCTGTTATTGATGATTTATACGATTACTACCGGCAAGGCAATTGGAATCTTTGGATTAAAACTCTGCCTCATACCATTGAAAAACTAAATAATTTGGCACGTTTAGCCCAGGCTCGCAGAGCCAATCGAATGGTTATAGTTGCAAGCGGTGCCCGAGACACACATACGACTGTCATCGAGCAGGGAGCCGGTGCCAAAGGCTTTTTGGCCCGCTTTAAAAAGAAAAAGATATTGGACTGGAAGAATTTTTTAAGTGAGGCTGCCCGATGACCCGCTTTGTCACAAGAGACTACAGTCCCGCCATTGCAGGCCACCTGGCTGAAGAAGGTTTCCCAGAACCTCTTGCCCGAGTGCTTGCAGCCCGAGGCATTGAAAGTGCCCAAGATTTAAAGGCTGATTGGCGAGCAATGTTGCCGCCGGAAACCCTAACGGGAACACGGGCTGCGGCCAAACTGTTAGCCGATGCCATTGAAGCTCACAAAAAAATCATGGTCATTGCCGACTATGACTGTGATGGTGCAACCGCTTGCGCAGTGGCTATCAGGGGGCTCAGGAGCATGGGGGCCACGGTGGACTATCTCGTACCTGATCGTTTTATCTACGGTTACGGATTAACGCCAGGCATTGTTGATTTAGCCGCTCAAAAAGGTGCCCAGCTTATTTTGACGGTTGATAACGGCATGGCAAGCATTGATGGCGTTGCTGAGGCTAATAAAAACGGCATCGATGTAATTATCACTGACCACCATTTGCCCGCTGAAACTTTGCCCGCAGCAGCCTGTATCGTCAATCCCAACACCCCGGGCTGCTCTTTCCCGAGTAAAAACTTAGCCGGTGTCGGTGTCATGTTTTATGTATTGATGGCACTCAGAGCAGAATTTCGCCGCCGGGGGAAATTTGATATCAGAACTCAGCCAAGGCTCGATGAGTTAGTCGACTTGGTTGCCCTAGGGACTGTGGCTGACGTCGTAAAGCTTGACCGTAATAACCGAATTCTCGTTCAGCAAGGATTAGCGAAAGTGCGCTGCGGACACACGCATCCGGGTGTTAAGGCACTTTTTGAAATTGCCGGACGAGCCAGTGCTCAAGCCCGTGTCAGAGATTTTGGTTTTGTGATTGGCCCTAGAATTAATGCGGCAGGGCGACTTGACTTAATGAATGCAGGCATTGAGTGTCTTATCAGTGAAAGCGATGCAGAAGCGCAGCACTACGCCAAAATTCTCGATGACTACAATCGCCAACGCCGAGAGTTAGAACTCAATATGCAGTGGGATGCGGCGATACTTTTAAACAAAATTGACGTGAGTAAACGGCACACTATTGCCCTATTTGAGCCAACTTGGCATCAAGGCATTGTGGGATTGGTGGCTAGCCGCATTAAAGAAAGTAAACACCGTCCTACCATTGCCTTTGCCAATGCCGCCGACGGTGAAATGAAGGGTTCTGGCCGTTCGATTGAAGGTGTTCATTTGCGGGACATGTTGGATCTTGTCACCAAAACAGCTCCGGGTATTATTAAAAAATTCGGCGGTCATGCGATGGCTGCGGGGCTCACAATTGATGCCAATCGCTTCGATGATTTTTGTCGCGCTTTTGAAATGGTCGTTGCCAACAATTGCGATGCAGATGTATTTGAGCGTCATGTTTTAGTAGACGGACCTCTACAAGTGCAAGATATTACGGTTTCATTGGTAGAGTCAATTAATGCTCAGATATGGGGGCAGGGGTTCTTACCTCCCCTTTTTGCCAACGAATTCAAGGTACTGCATCAAACTGTGCTCAAGGGCGGGCACTTAAAATTGATGCTTGAATTGGACGGTATGCGCTTTAACGGAATATTTTTCAGACGCTCAGCCGAAGTCCCCTCTGAGGCTCGACTAGCTTACCGACCGGAAATTAATGAATGGATGGGACAGCGCAGTATCCAGCTTGTCATTGAACAAGTTGAAGGGTAGGTCCGCATTACTTTGTTTTTTCTTGATTTTCGTCTAAAATTAAAGCCTTTATTTTGGGTGGTGTCGATATGACTCGTAAGCCTTTTGTTGTCGCCAACTGGAAAATGAACGGCAGTTTGAAAGCCAATGATGAATGGCTTAAAGCTGCTTTGCCTCAAATGAGCGGTACTCGCCTTCACTGCGATGTGGCCGTTTGTGCCCCCAGCGTTTATTTGGCGCAGTTGGTCAAAGGCTTTGAGCATAGTGCGACACTGGTCGGCGCGCAAAATTGCGCCCGATACGCTCAAGGGGCTTACACAGGTGAAGTCTCTGCTGCGATGCTTGCCGATATCGGCTGTGATCTCGTGATTCTCGGTCACTCGGAACGCCGTACGCTCTTTGGCGAAACCGACGAAATCGTTGCTGAAAAAGTTCAGCTTGCTTATGAAAACGGTGTCATGCCGATTGTTTGTTTGGGTGAAACCCTGCAGGAACGTGAGGCCGGTCAAACCATCGAAGTGGTTAGCCGTCAGTTAAAAGCCGTTTTGGATAAAGTCGGCATTATGCCTCTTGTAGCCGGTGCTCTTGCTTATGAACCGGTCTGGGCGATCGGCACCGGTAAAAGCGCGAGTGCCCAAGATGCTCAGGCTGTGCATCAGGCTTTACGCCAAGTTTTGGCCGAGGTCGATGAAGAAGCCGCTGCCCGCACGCGTATTTTGTACGGCGGCAGTGTGAAGGCAAAAAATGCTTCCGAGCTTTTTGCTCGGCCCGATATTGACGGTGCGCTTGTAGGCGGAGCGTCGCTTAAAGCCGAAGATTTTCTGGCTATCTGCCACTGTGCGGATAGCCTCTGATAAAAATTTAAAATTATTTTTGAGTTAAAGGAAAAGTATAAAGATGTCCTCCATGTTGGTCTCTATCGCAATCGTGGTGCAAATTCTCTCCGCGGTCGCCGTGATCATTTTGGTCTTGTTGCAACACGGTAAAGGCGCCGACCTCGGTGCTGCTTTCGGTAGCGGCGCAAGCGGTTCCATTTTCGGCGCTTCGGGCTCTGCCAACTTCCTGTCACGCTCTACGGCTGTTGCAGCGACGCTCTTTTTCCTGGCTACGATTGCTTTAACGTTGGGTTCCGGTGCCTTCAAGCAAACCGCTGCTCCCACGTCCGGCGTTCTGGGTTCTGTCGAACAATCGCAATCTATTGACGCAGATCAAACAAATACGACAAATACCACTGCTCCGGCCTCGCAATCTCAACAGATTCCGCGCTAAAATGACGAACTCTGATTTGGGAGTTTTCTCCTAAATAAAAGATTTCGCGGCCGTGGCGAAATTGGTAGACGCACCATCTTGAGGGGGTGGCGGAGCAATCCATATGAGTTCGACTCTCATCGGCCGCACCAGAATTCAAACCCGAACTGATCTGATGTCAGTACGGGTTTTTCGTTGCGATCTCCGCACTACTTTATTCTCTCTTCTCTGACCCAAAACACCTAATCTGTTTTCTTTTTTAGTTTCTATAACGATCACTCTAAGCAGAGCACTTATTTTTGAAGAGAGGCTATGCTTAACGCTTCGATTTCTCAGATCTTACCGCTCACTGAGCAAAAATCCCATGTATAAAGGCAAAGTCAAGAGCTGTTCCCGGCGACCAACGTTATAGTCTCCGAGCTTAATGGCCGAATACACGTGATACTTTTCAGGATGCTTCAAAATAGTACGCGTGCTTTTCGTATTACCGGAAGTTGCTTTCACTTCCAACAAAACTGCTTCACTCTTATAGCGCATCACAAAATCGACCTCTAACCCTGTATCTTTTTGAAAGTAATACAAAGGTCTTTTCATTTTTATAAAGAAGTCCGCCACTAAATTTTCAAAAATCGCTCCCTTATACCCAAAGAGATCACCTTGTAAAATATCGCGTTCAGTACCGTCTTCCAACATCCCTATAAGAAGACCGATGTCAGCCATATAGACTTTGAACTTATCATGGCAGGCATTGCCTTCGAGCGGTAATTCCGGCAGCGTCAGGTTATAACAACGACGAATGAGTCCGGTATCTTCCAGCCACTGAATACTTCCGACGTATTGATTAGAGCGTGCTGTCTTTTTAATCAACGAAAATTGAAATTTCTTGTTATCTCGAGCGAGCTGCTTCGGGATTGATTCATAACACTCCCGAATTCGCGATTTATCTGCACCTTGTGCATATTTGACCATATCGTCCTTATAGGAGCGAATCAAAAGCTTTTGCTCTTCGCGAACAAGGGCTATATTTCTTTCTTTAATAAAGCGATCAACAATATGAGGCATGCCGCCTACAACAACATATTGCAGCAATAGAGCTCTCATCCGCTGGTGCAGTGCTTCAGGAATGGGCTTTTCCTCTTCCAGACACCGCTTTAAAAGAGCGATCAAAGAATTCTCTATCCCGTTAGCCCAAAGGAATTCTTCGAAATCCAACGGAAACATATCAATGATTGTTTCATAGCCAACCGGTACAGAATAATCTACTGAACGATAGCCGCTGATGCCCAATAATGAACCTGTTGCTAAAACATCAAAACGTCCATCCAACTTGAAAAATTTCAGGGCTGCACGAGCTCTGGGACACTCCTGGATCTCATCCAAGACAATGACCGTTTTATGAGGTACAAAACGAACATCAGTACCGACAAACGCGCTCATCATCAAAACAACATCATCAACTTTAAGCGATCCTTCAAAAATCGTTTTATAGTCCGGATTTTCAAAGAAATTCAAGTACACAACGTGTTTATAGTGTTGTTGAGCGAATCGCAGCACAGAAAAGGTTTTTCCGCATTGTCTGCATCCTTTTAAAATCAGCGGGTTTCGATTTTCAGTTTTCAGCCAATTTAACAGTGTGTTTTCAATTTTTCGCTTGAGCATCTGAATAACACCTTGGTATTTATTACACATTTTCCAAGCTACTTTAGCATGAAACATTACGTTTTCCCAGTGACTTTTTTCAGAAAAATAACATTTTTCAAGGGACTTTTTAAAAATATTTCTCGTTTTCCCAGCGAGTTTTCAAAATATAAGTCTTCGGAATCCTCTAAACTAAACAAACTCTGTATGAAGAATCCATGATTTCATTTTGTTGTAGGTTGATTTCTTTAGCTCTTTTTTGCTTTATCTACTCAGGTTCGTTATCTTCGTTCTAGTTTGATCCAAAAAATGAGTAGTCATGCCCCAGTATTTAGTTGCGATGGCCATCTTTGGCACAATCGGACTTTTTGTTAAATTCATTGACTTACCGTCTACCGTCATTGCACTTTCTCGCGGTGCACTGGGTACGCTTTTTCTGTTAGTTGTTTTGCAACTAATGAGACGGCGACTAGATACTGAAAGTATCAAACGCAATTTCAAACATCTTTTCATTGCAGCAGTTGCCTTAGGATTTAACTGGATTTTCCTCTTTGAAGCCTATCGTCTGACTAGTATCGCAACCGCTACCCTTGCCTACTACATGGCACCGGTCATTTTGATATTGCTCTCCCCTTTAGTCTTAAAGGAGCGTGTCAGTCTCGCCAAATGGATTTGTGTGATCTGTGCTTTGATTGGTATGACATTGATCGCCGGTGTCTGGCAGGGAACTGATCATATTGCCTTGACCGGCATTGCCATGGGACTCCTGGCAGCCTGCTTTTACGCCACGATCGTTATCAATAACAAATTTCTCAAGGGCATGAATCCCTACGACTCCGCTATTGTGCAGCTTAGTATTGCTGCTTTAGTACTTCTGCCCTATGTTGTTTTTACCGTAGACTTTGGATCGTTGACGTTAGACACTCAAACCATCGGTTTAACTTTAATTGTCGGTATTGTGCACACAGGCGTTGCTTATTGGCTCTACTTTTCAGCGCTTCCCAAACTTGAAGCCGCACGCATTGCTATTTTCTCGTATATTGACCCAGCCATTGCCATTTTATTGTCGGTTTTTGTTCTGATGGAACCGATGACTGCCCATGGAATGATCGGAGCTGTGCTGATTTTAGGAGCTGCAATTGCTTCTGAGTTTGTTGGTAAGAAGAGCTAAACTCAGCGATTCAACCGGGCCAATGATCTCTATCAGCTCAAGACCCTGAACGCGCAACAATTAACCATTATTTTGAGCTTCTTTAAGCTTCTCTCTCAAATAGTCTCTTAGCTCCGGATTGCAACAAAATACCCTAGCCCCACGAATACCGCGTGATAATAAGACTCGATAACACCGACAAACGTACTTCAATAAATTTTTCTCTCTTTCAGCTTTAGTTTTTCCTAAGCCGTTTTTACCACCTTTGTCATAATAATTATCGATACAAGCGTACAACTCTTCTTTGCGTGGATCATATTTGAGATCGTTCCCGATAAACACACCAACCCAATCAAATTCCAAACCTTGACTGGTGTGAACGCAGCCAACTTCCTCTTTAACCTGCTCTGACTTATTTACGGCCCACTCAGATCCTACATGGCGATTATTCCAAGCTAATTTAACAGAGCCTAAGTCAACGTCTTTTACCTCTCCATAATTATTGTTGTCTTTAGTCCAGGGCCAGGCATATCCAGCTAATAATCTGGCTCCGGCAATCACGGTTCTGCCCTCTGTCGGTTCTGACTTAATCTCTCTATTTTTTTCACGGACAAACTGAAGCACTTCTTCAGGCGTATCCACAATGTCAAAATCATATTCGTTTCGATTCCACCCACTCGAATGTGCATTACTGTCAGCGTCATCGAGCCCCAAAACAACTGCGAGCCAATTGATGAAACCGTCTGCTCCATGACAGCGGAATTGAGCGCTTAAATCAATTTGCTCAACGTCTGCAGAGTATTTCTCTGCAGCTTTTCTGATAGAAGCAACTGATCCGATATCTGCCGGTCGCAAAGATTGGTTATCGTCGACGAAAAAGACAGAAACGCGGGCTGCCTGGACAATATCTTCAATCTGATTCTTTCCCCGATACATATTCTGATGGTCGTGCAATCGGTGCGCTTCATCACAAATGAGGCAATGAAACTGATTATCTGGCATTGCGTTCTTTTTGGGGGCTTTGGCATCAGGTATGAAATAACTCATACTGCTTGTGAAAAGATATTTAGCCAAACGCCGATGATTTTTGCGCTCCTCTTTCGTTTCACCTCCGCTACTTAAAATGCTGTTCATCGCAGTTTTATACGATGCGGTCGGGACAACGAAACGAACATTGCGTCTTACATCATCATTAACAAATTCACGAAGAATATTAACTAACGCACTGATAGCTACAACACTTTTTCCTGTTCCGGGACCTCCGGAGATAATGACACATCGTTTCCCTTTTTTAGTTTGGCGAACAGCTCTCAGGATGGTTTCATACGCTGTTTTTTGCTCATCAATCAGGGTAAACACCTGGCTCTTTACGTCGTCAAACATTTGGCAAATTGCATCGGCCAAACCTTTACTGGGAACGATCTTGCCGTCAGCGAGCAGTTGCATGATTTCTTTGCCATTTCCTGCACCAACTGTGTCGCTGATAAACTGCCTCAATTTTGTTCCGTCATGTTTGCCAAAAATCGGCGTTTCTTCTACGAGCTTCTCATTAGGATCAATTGCCAATTCATCCTCATGCAAACCTAAATAGTCGTAGTTATGCATACAGGCACAGGCAACAGAATGCAGATGATGCTTTTGAACCGAATCAAGCATGTTGTTTAAAAACATCTTGTAAGACCATGCCTGATAACTGGGGTGATTGGTCTCGCCTCGATGACTGCCGGCTACATTAGCCACAACAATTCCCGGCTTATCCTTTACTGCTTGAGCGTCTGACCATTGTTTTAACTCGATAATGACAAAACCGGGAGCCCCCGTTTTATCGTGCCCCGTAATAATGAAATCCACACGCTTGCTGGTCGTCGGCAGTTTATATTCGATCAACACGCCACAGTCATCCTTGAGACCGGCCATCAAAAATTCTCGGGATAGGTAGAGTAATGAATTGCTCCAAGCTCGATATTGAGGTGATGTTCTGTAGGAATCTGCATGTTCATTTCCGGCGAGCAAGTCAGGAATATGGCTCAGATTTTTTTGAAAACTTTTCAAAGTACCGGTAAAAACCAAAGCCATCATTTCTCTCCTGCTTACAGTTCATTGTATTTTTCAGAATGGCCGAAGCTTTTTTCGATCGGATATTTCTGAGCATTGATTTTTAGTTTTTCCAAAATAGCCTGATCCATATCTATCTGCAAACGGTCTGCCATCAAAACAGCATAAATCAATATATCACTTAATTCTTCGACCATGGCTTGGCGCTTCTTAACAACCTCTGTATCGCTTCCTGACCATTGGAAACACTCCAAAAGTTCAGAAGCTTCCAAAGATAAGGAGATAGCCAGATCTTTAGGGTTATGAAACTGAGACCAATTGCGGTCGTTACGAAATTGTAGAATCTTCCCAACTGTTTCTGAGCGAATGGTAAATAAACTTTTTGGCATGCCTGCTCCCTCAAATTTCTTATTTTTCAAATATTGTAAACAGCAGAGCCAGTTTAAATTTAAAAACAGTAAAGTTGTTATTTTTTTTAATCTTTGAAAATTTCAGAAGTTGTACAATATCGTTATAGTAAATAAAAAGGATATTATTAATTATACTGTATAAGTAGTTTAGAAATTTTTATTTACGATATCGACTGCCGTATAGGTAGCTTAAATGATTCATATTTGTAACATCAAATTCTGAAGTATGTTATGTAATCATTAAATAAAAGAAAATTCATCGGGAGAGTGAGCACATGGAAGATCTCATAAATTTAAAACCGATCCTCCACTCTAAAAGGGCCAATATTTTCTACTTAGAGCACTGTCGAGTAATGCAAAAGGATGGCCGTGTTCTTTATTTAACTGAGGCTAAACAAACCAATCAGTACTGGAATATTCCCATTGCTAACACCACAGTCATTCTCCTAGGAACCGGAACCTCCATCACCCAGGCTGCTGTCAGACTATTAGCCAAGGCCGGTGTGACTATCGGTTTTTGCGGAGGAGGAGCAACACCCCTGCTTCAGGCAACTGAAATTGAATGGATGACTCCTCAAAATGAGTATCGTCCGACAGAGTATGTTCAAAATTGGCTTCGCTTCTGGTTTAACGACAATTCGCGTCTCAAAGTCGCCAAATCTTTTCAAATTTCACGACTGCAATACCTGTCCAATGTTTGGAAAAAAGATCGGGATTTTCAAAACTGGGGATTTATTGCTGATGATTCAATCGTAGAAAGTGCGATCAATTTATTCAGAAAAAAGATTGATTCTTCGGATAACGTCAACACACTGCTAACGGCAGAAGCAGAATTTACCAAATCACTTTACCGTTTTTCAGCTTCGAGTCTTGACATACAGTTCACACGTAATCGCGATGATACCGATCTTGCCAACACATTTTTAAACCACGGTAATTATTTGGCTTATGGCAGTGCGGCCACTGCACTATGGGTGTTGGGAATACCTTTTGCTTTTGCTGTTATGCACGGGAAAACGCGCCGCGGTGCTTTGGTTTTTGACGTTGCAGATCTAATCAAAGATGCTCTGGTCTTACCCAGTGCGTTTATCTGTGAAAAAGACACTTTAACTGAAACTCAATTCAGACAATTTGTTTTGCAAAAATTTATCCAGCATCAAGCCTTGGATTTTATGTTTGAGACTGTCGAGAGAATTGCCTGCACAGATTTTGAGGAAAAGCCATGATTGTCACTCTGATTTCTCAATGTGAGAAAAAAGCGATTGCACGAACCAGACGCATTCTTGATGCTTTTGCCAATCGAATCGGTGACGTAACTTGGCAAACTATCATCACTGAAGATGGACTTAATTCTTTAAGAATGCAACTCAGACAAACAGCAACCAAAAACACTGCTGTTGCTTGTCATTGGGTTCGATCAAAAAGATGCACGGAATTGCTTTGGATTGTAGGCAATCGAGAAAAGTTCAATGAACAGGGATTTGTCCCTGTAAACACTACTGCAAAATCCGTTTTACATTCCGATTGGGAAAATAATTGGCGATATTTACCCTCTATTAAAGCTTTAACTGCTTTATCTGCTCTTTTGCATGACCTGGGTAAGGCTTCAACTTCATTTCAAACAAAATTAAAGCAAAACAAAAATGTCGCAGATCCATATCGGCATGAGTGGATAAGCGTTCTGCTATTTCACCAATGGCTGCTCAAGCTCAGTTCGAAAAGAACAACTCTTGAAGATTCTGATTGGTTAAGGGCAATAGATGAACTTAAGGACTTCGATCTCTTATTAGGGGATGTACGTCTGAAGGATTTTTGCATTGACTTTTCAAAAATCCCTCCCATTGCTCTGCTTGTTTGTTGGTTAATTCTGAGTCACCACCGCTTACCCAACTTGAGTGAAGAAAGACTTTACCAAGTTGGTAGAACGAAAGCAGATAATCTGACAGAACTCATGGCTAAAGTTTCTGCCCAATGGGGCTATCAGAATGATGCGCCTACTAAGTCGATATCAGAAACCATTAAATTATCATCACTCAGATCCTCTACGATCTGGCAAAAGCAGCTAAAGAAATGGGCAAAACGTTTGGCTGACAATATTGATCTGATTAACGAAGCTTTGGAAAACGACGCATGGCGGCCAATGGTTTTGTACAGTCATTTATGCCTCACATTAGCGGATCACTATTTTTCTTCTCTCGACAAAATTCCGTTTAAAGAAAGTCATTGTTCTCTTTATGCCAATACAGAGCAAAATCAACTGAAACAGCATCTTGATGATCATTTAATCGGTGTTTGCAAACAGGCTTTGAACGTTGCGCACTATTTACCGCAATTTTCAACAAAGATGGAATCCGCGCACGATATCAAACTGCTGTCGAAAAGAAGTCCTGAAAAATACCGTTGGCAAGACAAAGCTGTCAGCACAATTCAAGATTTTCGAAAAATCCTTCATACTCAAAATAATGATGACAGTTACTTTGTAGTGAATATGGCAAGCACCGGTCAGGGCAAAACTATTGCTAACGCAAAAATCATGAGAGCTCTTTCACCGGACCAGGATTCACTGCGTTATATTCTGGCGTTGGGTTTAAGAACATTGACACTGCAAACCGGCAGCTCATACAGAGAGGACATCCATTTACAGACAGACGATTTAGCCGTAGTGATCGGTTCCGAAACAATCAATACACTCTACGAAAAGAACAGAAATACCGAAGATAAAACTTTCTCTGCTTCCTCTGAACCACTCATTACCAATGAAGTCGGCTATTCAGCGGTCTCTGAGCATGAATTCCTGAATGTGCTATTTCACAAAAATGAAGAAAAACTGAAAGCATTTTTATTTAAGCCCGTGCTTTGCTGCACTATCGACCATATGATGCCCGCAACCGAAGCTATACGCGGCGGACGATTTATATTGCCGATATTGAGACTGATGGCTTCTGACTTAATCATTGATGAAATTGATGACTTTTCTCCCAATGATTTGGTTGCGATTGCCCGATTGACTCATTTGGCAGGAATGTTGGGACGTAAAGTCATGCTTTCTTCGGCAACGATTCCACCCGATTTAGCTGCCGGTCTTTTTGAAGCTTATGAAAATGGGAGAAGACTTTATTGCAATTTCATGGGTCTTGAATCTCCTCAAACCTACTGTATGTGGGTTGATGAATTTAAATCTGAAATTCATCGTATCTCCTGCAATGATCTGGCCTTAAACGAATTTCAATCACTGCATGAGCAATTCGTACAAAAGCGTTGCAGGCAACTACAAGGAAATATCGTCAAACAACTTGGATATTTGATTCATTATGATCCGACTGCTCAATCAGATAATAAAGAACAAAAGTTACTGTCTTACTTTGAGGAAATAAAAGCACAAATTTATTTTCTTCACAACGCCCATGCTCTTATCGACGAAGCATCTGATAAAAAGGTTTCTTTCGGATTGATTCGCATGGCAAACGTTAAGCCATGCATTCAATTGAGCCGATATTTACTAAATTGTGATGAACCAAATTTTGAAATTAAGGCACTCACCTACCATAGTCGGGAGCTGCTTATAGTTCGAAGTGCTAAAGAAAAATATTTAGATACGGTACTCAGACGCAAGGACAGTAATCCCCTTCACACCCTATCTAATCCCCTAGTGCGTCAACAGATAGAGCGTTGTAACAAAAAAATATTATTTTTGTTGTAGTGTCCACTCCGGTTGAGGAAGTCGGTCGCGATCATGATTTTGACTGGGCAATTATTGAGCCCTCTTCCATGCGTTCAATTATTCAGCTGGCCGGCCGCGTAAGACGTCATCGAGTTCAGAATACAAACACTGACAAACCTAATGTCGGAGTACTGCAGTTCAATTTAAAAGCAATTTTTGGGAAAAATCCGGCTTTCAGTCATCCGGGATTTGAAAGTTTAAGAGAGGGATTTTGTCTGGAAACAAAGGATATGGCTCAATTAGTCAATTGGAAAGAAGGGCAAGCTCCCATCAATGCTATTGCCAGAATATCAAAGGCCCCTCAGCTGCAACCTGCACATCAATTAGCCGATTTAGAACATGCAGTGATTGCTCACAAACTTTTATCCGATGAACTGACCGGGGCTTTGAGTCTTCATGGCTGGCTTCAGGAAGCCTGGTTTTTAACCGGGTTGCCACAACAGTTGAATCCTTTTAGAGAAAAGAACGCTGATATTCCCATTTTTCTAAGATTTAATGAAGAAGGGAAACTGCAATTTCACTTTAAAGATGACTCTAACGATTTTCTGCCGTGTGAAAAAAAGTACAACATCGTACTTGAAGAATTAACACCTTTAGAAAAATCTCATTTGTGGTTTCACTCCGATTTAAAAACGGAACTCAAACACCTTCTTCATTCCGGATGGAAAGACTGTGAAACCATAGAGGATGTATTAAACCGATCACCTGAATTGGGAGAAGTTCTACTCATTGCCAATGAACAAACACAATTTTCCAACATTTACATTGATTCTCTTGGACTTATGTGCGGAGTGAAAATAGACCATGACGAAAATCATTGAAGAATTTATTGTTCGAAGAAAAGAACAATGGTTAACGCAAAAAATCAAATCAGGCAAAGAAGACGAAGCAGTTTTAAAACAAAAAGCTGACGAACAGTTCTCTATGCGTAATTGGATTGGAAATGCTTCGCTTCGAGCTAAGCAGCTTCATGTTGTGACTCACGTTGCAAAACTCTCACACCCTGATGCCAAAGCCAGTGCTTTTGTTGCATCTTGTTCCAAAAGGAACGACGGCTATTTGAGAACAGGCAACGTTGATTACCAAACCGATGTCTACGGCAATGCGGCAGCCCTCGACGTCTACAATTTTTTAGCTTTAGATCTGAGGGATCATTTATCCATCTTGGAAGCGTTTGAAAGACGAGACTTGGAGCTCGTTGACTTTATCAGAAATTTGGAATTGGATTTTGAAACTCTGCGCGAAAATTTCTTAAAAAAAAATGATGAAGCGGCTCCTCAAACCAGTTCCCTCATCAAGCAGGTGTACTTCCCGATCGGTGAAAATAAATACCACTTACTGTCAATTGTCAGTCCGACCGGAATGATGGCTCAATTAAATCAACGCATCCGTACAATACGCGAAACTACCAAGGAAAGTCGGGAAAAATTTAAAGATTCTGATTGTCAGGAAGTGAGCTATGAACAGCTGACTAACTTAACAAAGATCGGTTTTGGGGGCTCCAAACCTCAAAATATCAGCTCAATTAATAATCAGGAACACGGCGTATTTTTTCTTCTGCCATCTCTACCTCCACAATTGCCGCAAAAACACCTGAGATTACCGACTGAAGATTTTTTCAAACAATCGATCTTCTTCAAAAATCCTCTTTTTATGTATGAGTTTGAGGCATTGGAGCGTTGGTTAAATTCATCACTTAACAACCAAATGTCTCGACAAAGTATCCGATACCACATCGACAATTTGATTGACCGCATCCTTCTTATGGCTCAACCATATCAAGCGCTAGAAGCAGGTTGGACAGAAGCTAAAACCGGTTTGCCAATATATCAAAAGATTTGGCTGGACCGAGCATTTGAAATGCAACATCAAAAACAAGACGAGTGGAGAGACAAACTCGCCGACAGAATAACTCTCTGGATGATTGACTCTTGGGAACGTGTCAGTCATCGGAAACGATTCGGTGATAACGAAATTGAAGAAATAAAACACATGATCCTTTCGCAAAAGGAGCTTTTCTGATGAAGAACTCTTTCTTATTGATTCCACACTTGAAAGTTCATAATGCCAACGCTTTAAGCAGCAATATGACAATTGGAACACCGGCAGTGACGGCTTTCCTTGGCTTTGTGCATGCTATCGAACGCAAACTGCCTCAAGACTGGTCATTACATTTTTCTAAAGTGGGCATCTGTGTTCATAAGCTGACAGTTCAGCAATATAGAGGGATAGGTGACGATGCCTTCTCATTGATTGGGACCTCTAACCCTCTTGACAAAAAAGGTGAAAGACCCTCCTTTGTTGAAGAAGCCCGATGTGATCTTGACGTTTCGTTAGTAATTGAAATTCCTGAACTCATCCCCCAGGAACTGACTGTTTGGTTGCAGCAAACCCTTCAAGGTATGAAACTTGCCGGCGGTGATATTGAGCACGTTGCTGAAATCACTGAAGTAATTGAAACAAACTCGAAATCTGTAGAAAAACAGTTAACGAAAAAACTGATGCCAGGCTTCTGGCTTATTGACCGAACAGACCTGATGAAGCAGGCAATGAATAAGGGAGAAGATGCCATGCAGGCACTTCTTTCTTATTTATCGATTCACGTAAACATGAAAAAAGGCTCAGAAGGCAACTACCCAACTTTTACCAAAAAAGAAAGCGGGTGGTTGATTCCCATTGTTGTCGGTTTCCAGGGCTTAACTCCAGCCGGCTTTGCTGAAAATCAACGCGACAGTACCAAAGAACACCGATTTGCAGAACCGGTCATTACTCTGGGCGAGTACAAGATGGTTCATCGATTGAAATCAATTAATGATGTTCTGTGGGCATATCACTATGAGCCTGAAACGAATCTCTATTTATGTCAATCTCAAATTTAGGAGCATATTATGGCAAACACTTTTTCTATTCCTTCTGTTTTATCCTGTGAAAAGAAACTCGTTCCTTCTGATGCCCGCTTTTATGGAACAGAGTGGGAGCATCGCCACGAAGAAAGCAATCAAACTCCTCTGAAACTGACAGAAAAATCAGTCCGTGGGACCATTTCAAACCGTATTAAACAAAAAGATGCTTTAAAACTTGACGCAGAAGTCAGCGTAGCAAATCTGCAAACCGTTGATGCCTGCTCCCTGTCACAAAACCAAGACACCTTAAAAGTTTGTTTTACGCTGAAGGTTCTTTCCGGTCTTCAAACTCCTTCTGCTTGCAATAACGAAGAATTCAGAAAAGCTTTTCACGATCAAGTCGTAAGTTACTTGAATAAAACTCACTGCAGGCAATTAGCCCGCCGTTACGCTGAAAACATCGCTAATGCCCGTTTCTTATGGAGAAACCGTATAGGTGCAAACAATATTGAGGTGGTTGCGAAAGTTGAGGGTAAAGAATTTACTTTCGATGCTTTCCAATTCAACCTTAATTTTGACTCAGACTCAGAAAATCCGCAGTTGATTGAACTCTCTGAACTCATTGCTCAGGCCCTATGCGGAGAAAAACCCTTCGTCCTGATTAATGTTGAAGCTTACGCCCAAGTCGGTCAAGCTCAAGAAGTGTATCCGAGCGAAGAACTCATTTTGGATAAGGGACAGTCAAAGAAAAGCAAAATCCTTTTCTCAGTGGATGGAATTGCAGCCATGCACTCTCAGAAAGTCGGCAACGCCATCCGCACAATTGATACGTGGTATCCCGATTACTCTAATTTCGCCATTGCTATCGAACCGTACGGTGCGGTGACAACTCTTGGCAAAGCCTACAGAACACCTGCCAATAAAAAAGACTTTTACACCCTTTTTGATAGTTACATCAAAGGAGCAAAGCTCTCCGAAGAGGATGAACACTATGTCATCGCTGTTCTAATTCGTGGCGGTGTGTTCGGAGACAGCAAAAAATGATCAATCTAAACTATTACCAAGAGATTGAGCTTATTGAGCAGCCCGATGTCTCTCTGGGCGTGATTTGGTCCAAACTTTATATGCAATTGCACTTGGCTCTTGCAGACCTAAAGAATAAAAACGGAGTGCAAACAATCGGAGTTTCATTTCCGGAGTACGACGATCCGAATTTTCCTCTAGGAAAACGCTTACGGCTTTTTGCCGCTAGCGAAAAGGAACTGACTGATCTAACTATCGCCCGTTGGCTTTCCAGACTGACCGATTACGTCAAAGTCAAAGAGATCCACCCCGTACCCCTAAAGAGGGTCAAAGGATACGCCAGTTTTACTCGCAAGGAAATAAAAAGAAAGCCTGAAGCTATCGCCAGAAGACGTGCACGAAAAGATCCCGGGATTACATATGAAGAAGCTCTTCGGAGAGCTACGCTTCGAGAACGGGAAATTTCCTTGTTACCCTTCATAAATTTGAATAGTTTAACCTCCGGTCAGCGGTTTAAACTTTTCATCGATCGTAAGCAGGAGAAGGAACCCAGTAAACTAATTGAATTTTCAAGTTACGGGCTTAGCCATGAAACGGTTGTACCCATTTTTTAAGCTAATAAAAATTTTTATTTAATATCAATCAGTTGCGTCAAGAAAAAAAGAAATGGTTTTAAAATCATTTTTTAACTAATTCTTTGATGCAACTGATTTTTCAATAAAAATTTTACTGTTCACTGCCGTATAGGCAGTTTAGAAAATCGTCAATGCGCTGGGATGAGCAATTAAATCGTTCACTGCCGTATAGGCAGTTTAGAAAATGGGCTGTTAAATCGCTTAGAGATGCTAATTGTTCACTGCCGTATAGGCAGTTTAGAAAAAAGCATCAGAAATAAATAAAGGATTTAAAAAGTTCACTGCCGTATAGGCAGTTTAGAAACTCGATTGTTCTAACAACTGACAAAACGATGTGTTCACTGCCGTATAGGCAGTTTAGAAAGTCGGGACGAGGGTGTCAAGGTACTGTTTCAAGTTCACTGCCGTATAGGCAGTTTAGAAATTATACAAAGTAGCTGCGCCTTGGATGTTTGGGTTCACTGCCGTATAGGCAGTTTAGAAATTGTCGTAATGAAGGTGGAGAGTTTTTAAATCGTTCACTGCCGTATAGGCAGTTTAGAAAAAACTGACACGTCGCCGTTGAGTCCGTCAAGGGTTCACTGCCGTATAGGCAGTTTAGAAATGTGTTATCGCCGATATCTGGGTTACCGTCGTGTTCACTGCCGTATAGGCAGTTTAGAAAAACAAACCCCGCGGCTGAAAAAGCCAGGGCACGTTCACTGCCGTATAGGCAGTTTAGAAAAATCAACAAGCTTTTGAGCAGTTCTCACTCGAGTTCACTGCCGTATAGGCAGTTTAGAAAGTCACGCTTAACTCCTGCGGATATGTTGCTCGGTTCACTGCCGTATAGGCAGTTTAGAAATCAAACGTCAAGTACTGATGATACTTCACCGCGTTCACTGCCGTATAGGCAGTTTAGAAATCCGCACTTACAATGACTTTTCCTTGAATGATGTTCACTGCCGTATAGGCAGTTTAGAAATCGTACTCTTACCTTCCGTGAAGTTAATGCAAGTTCACTGCCGTATAGGCAGTTTAGAAACAAAAGACACGAACAGTACGACGAGTGTCCGTGTTCACTGCCGTATAGGCAGTTTAGAAAATTGCCACGCAATTAACTCTCCGTCCCGATAAGTTCACTGCCGTATAGGCAGTTTAGAAAAGTTTGTGAACACTTTAATCGGCGGATGGGCTGTTCACTGCCGTATAGGCAGTTTAGAAAGCAACAACACGCTTTTCCATGACAAAACAACCGTTCACTGCCGTATAGGCAGTCTAGAAAATCCAAAGTAAGACATAGCTATCGATCCACATGTTCACTGCCGTATAGGCAGTTTAGAAAAAGCCAGGGTGCTCCGCGATGTAATCCTTGGAGTTCACTGCCGTATAGACAGTGTGAGAAATGCTTTGGAGAATATTTGCCGATGTTCTCTGTTACAAATGTTTTATTAACCCTGAGAATTCAGACGAGGATTGAAGGACACAATATGCTATCCAAAACATAAGCTCTTCTCTCTTACGAACATTTCTTTTAGTTAACTTCTACTTAATATCATTTTGAAGTATCAAGAAATTTAAAGAAAAACCCTTAAAATCCCCCTAAGGTGAGTTTTACTGTTATTTTGACCTGCGTAAGAATGTTTGAGAACTGTGGTCAAAGTGCGTAATAAATTGCATAAGGCTGCTATTTGATCAGCAGAAAAAGTAACCAACGTAATTTTGCGGAAATAGAGAATATGGCCGCTATTGAAAAACCGAAAATGACGTGCCTGCAGTTGACGATGGCCGTCATGCTCAACATGCTGGGTTCATCCATTATCTTGATGCCGACCAAACTGGCTGAAGTCGGCACTCAGTCTATTCTTGCCTGGCTTGTCACGATCAGCGGGGCAACTGCCATTGCTTATACTTTTGCAAAATGTGGAATGTTCAGCCGTAAGAGCGGCGGTTTGGGCGGATATGCATCATATGCATTCGGAAAGTCCGGCAGCTTTATTGCCAATTTTAGTTACGGTGTGTCTTTGATTATCGCCAACCTCACGATTGCCATTTCTATCGTGGGTTACGTCATGGTACTTTTTGAATGGAACCTCACGCCGCTTGAGATGGGTTTGGCCAGTATTTTTGTGATTTGGCTCTGCAGTCTCCCCAATATCGGAGGCGCGCGTTTCATCGGACAGCTTTCCCATTTTTCCAATTACGGCATCTTGATTCCAATTCTGATTTTGACTGTTATCGGTTGGAATTGGTTCTCTGTTGACCGTTATGTTGAAGCATGGAACCCTCAAAGTCTGACACCCTTTGATGGCCTTTCGGCTGCGATCTCCATGACGCTTTGGGGCTTTTTGGGGCTTGAGACTGCATGCGCCAACTCTGAAGCCGTGGAAAATCCCGAAAAGTCCGTCCCCCGAGCGATGGTGCTCGCAACGATTGGCGCCGGTGTCGTTTATATTTTGGCTAACAACATCAGTTTCGGCATTGTTGATAACGCCATCCTTTCTCGATCTACCGCTCCTTTCGGTTTGGTTTTTGCAACGATGTTTAGCCCGGAAGTCGGAAAATTTGTGATGGCACTCATGGCTTTGGCCTGTGCCGGGTGTCTCACCAGCTGGCAATTTACGATTGCCGAAGTTTTCCGCGTATCTGCCAAGGAAGGTTACTTTCCTAAGATTTTCTCAAAGGTAAGCCATTTAAACGTCCCGATTGCAGGCATCATCATTATTTTGCTTTTGCAGTCCTTAGCGGCACTTTTAACAATCGATCCGAGACTAGAGCAGCAGTTCTATATTCTTAAGGACTTAGCTGTTGTTACCAACCTCGTCCCCTATCTTTTAGCATTTGCTGCCGTGAACGTGATTTTGCATAGAGAGCCGGTTAATAATCCGTCCATTGTGAGACGCACCACCATTGTTGCCTCTTTTGCTTCAGCCTATTCGCTATATGCTCTTTACGCCTGCGGTCCAAACGCCATGATGTGGGGAGCGCTTGCGACCTTTGTGGGTATTTGGCTCTACGGCTACGCAGCAAAATCTCTTGAAATCAAAGGTAAGCTCCGAGGCAACGAATAAAGAACGAATGGGCAGCTGCTTAACGGTTGCCCATTCATTTATCGAGAGTTGAAGTTAAAAAATCTCTGCTCCCAAATAGGATATTGATGAGTTTTTTTAAAAATCGTCGTAGAATAACACCTGCGATTGATCTTGGATGTCCAAATCGAGCTATCTCCATCGTCTAATGGTTAGGACATGACCCTCTCAAGGTCAGAATACGAGTTCAAATCTCGTTGGAGATACCAAACTTTTCCCAATCCCCTCCCAAGTTCTCATCAGTTTTCCGTTTTACTCATTGAATTTGTCTGTCCTTTGTGGACTCAGAAGCTTTTCTTTTGAGCATCATAAACAGAAGTATTCCTCATTAAGCTAAAACTACAAGTCCTTAATCAGAGCAACAAAATGCGTAAAAAGAAAAAACTCATCATTAAAGCAATAGCCCCTAAGCCCAGAAATCCCGTAGCGCGTCTGCTGTGTACCGCTCCGCAATTTAAAACGAAAGCGTTTAAAAACAAAAAGAAGGCGATTGAAAGGTTTGATTGGAGAAAGGAAGACTTTAAAGCAAGTTAAATAGGTAGAGGATTTAGCAGCCGTTAAAGTATGCGTTAACGTATTGAAAAGGCAGTTAAAACAATTCCTCAGGCCTGTACTGACCTAATTTCAAATCATTTCTTTGAACAAACAAAAAGAGTTCCAAGAGGATTCGATCACCCAAAAGCAACCGAATCCACTTTTTGTCTATTAAAGTCTGATCACCCGAGCAACATCGGCCGCAAATGCTTTTCGACCCTGAGAGCTCAAGATACCGTACAAGCGCATTGCGGTTAGATTAGCCAAAACGTAATTTCTGAAACTATTGAATGCAGCCTCTTCGGTAATGGCGTATTGTTCTTTGGCCAAATCTTTAAGGGCTTGAACCGACCACTGGCACGCCGATGAAGAGATCACCCAGTCGTGATCGGCCAAGTGCACAACATAACCTTCCATACGGCGCGGAAGCGGAATTGTTTTTAAATCCGACGCCAACAGTCCGTACTTAACCGGGTCAACCCCGGCGATAATGCTGGCAGCCTTTAGCCATCCCACAACAAGTGCCTCTCCCTGCTTTGAGGAAGGATGTTCGTGAGCACAGGCTTGAGCCACAACAAAACTGGGTTTAATTCTTCGCTTAATGGACTCGGCCACGCTCAGCACATGGTGCTCACCGGCTCCTGCCAACGGTTGCTCCACACGGCAGGAATGGTTCTTTTCCCATTGAAAGACCCAAGGTTTGTGCAAATCGTGCAGAATTTCCCCGCCCACGGCATCATCCCAATCCAACTCCAGATTGTTGATGTGACGATAGTTTTCATATAAGGCCTGAGCTGATACAACGTTTAGAGCCGTATGAGTGGCAAGACCTCCAGGATAGGCATGGTGAGAGCCATAACCGGAACCCGGGGCGCTCCAGAAAGGTTGAGGAGAATGTTTGGGATCGGAAAGCGCCGGAAAAACTTTTTGAGCATTTTTCCCAATCAGATTTTCCTTTTTCAAACTCGACAAAATCTGTGACTCATCGCCCTCTGCAATAGTCGGATTCGGATTTTCAAGAATACTTAAAACGGTTGAACGCAAGGAGGAATTATGAATTTTTTTTGCAATGTTCACAATCGTGTCATACGCAGATTGCACAACTTCGCTGTTTTTAGCGATGTCAACATCCGACATGGCTAAAACTTCTTTAAGACTGCGGGCAGTTTTGGGTGCAGCAGCCTTAGCAGCCATCGGCGTCATTGCCGCTGCAGCCACGGAAACACCGATCAGGGCACTGCCATGAAGAAAACTTCGCCGAGATAAATCACTCATACTATCCTCTACACTTTTTAAATTAATAAGGTTGCCTAATTGGCAACCCTATTGTGCTATCCGCACATGAACGATCCGTATCAGCTCAATGAAGAAGACGTGACAAAGTCATTGAAGCGGCAAGCGACCGACTTTCACAGCAGGCATCAGAGCAAATAATGCCCCCAATGCCAATGTAGCGGCCACCACATTGCATTCACTTTTCCCAATCACAGGCCTCATCGCAATACCGGTATTGTCACCGATCACCTGAGCGGCCAGCTGCGACAACCCGTATCCGCCCAAAAGACCCAAAACGACCCCGGTGACAACCACCGACATAATCAAAAGCCAGACCACCTGCATTACGTAAACTCTGGGTGCGCCCATCGTTCGTAATTGCAAAAATTGCGCTCGTCTTAATTCCCCTAAAATAAAACCGGTAATCAGCACGGCAAAAAGTGAAATCATGACTGAGCTGGCTGCAAACCATTCAAAAGCCACCATGGCAGAATCCAACGTCGCATACAGTTCAACCAACACTTCTCCTGTAAAAACAGCCATCAAATTAACCGACTGCCCGCGACTATCCAAGCTCGTTGCCGAAGACAGACCCTGACGAATCTTATAGGCATCAGAAATGGAAACGGGTTTAACGACAATGGCAGAAAATCCGGGCAATACGTCAAAGTTCTTTTGCAAAAGCCACTGCTCAAGCTGCAGCGGCTCCTGTGAGCCCTTTTTATCGTGCATCGCCCAAATGGACTCAATCGGCACCAAAACCGCCTTATCCCAAGGCGTTCCGGTTTCGGGCAAAATCCCCACCACTTTGAACCCGTTTTCATGTCGATGACCGATACCTGCAATTCGTCCGTGGTGAGGGAAAACTATCTGACCGATGGCTAGACCCGATCGAATCCCGACAACTGCCTCGTGGCGACTTAAAAAGACCCGACCCTGTGAAAGTTCTCGAGTTTGCCCCATAGTCACAAATGCTTTTGTCGTGCCGACCAACGGGTTATCGCCCACGCGATCGCCGAAAGCCAAAGGGGCACTCCACTTCACCCCTTTGTATTGATTCAGAATATTTAAAGTGCTCGCCGGTGTGAGCGAGATCATCTCATCTCTTAGGTAAACGGTTGAAAGCAGCAGTGACGTGCGGCTGCCTTTTGCGCCGATCAAAATATCAAACTGTTCAGCGGCTTTAGCACTCGAGGATTTGATCATTCTTTCCGTTTGGCCGATAGCTGTGGCAATGGATAGAGCTAAAGCCAAAACACAGGCAAGAGAGCACAAAATTTTCCAAGACTGCCGACATTCATTTTTCAAAAAAAGCGATACGTTCATCGTGAGGCCCCTCGAACGGTTCTGTCCTCAAGTGTCAGGACTTGCCTGAAACGGCTGAGCATGGTGCTGTCATGCGTGACTACAATCAATGTTGCTTTCAAATCTTCTGCTGCCTCAAAAAGTGCATCCATAACGTGAATTGCGTTATCGTGATCAAGGCTCGCCGTCGGCTCATCGGCCAAAATGACTTGAGGGGAACTCATCAAAACCCTGACTAAAGCCGTTCGCTGCATTT
>OJMM01000204.1_pt1 | contig 38901 bp, 36 predicted proteins | sample 1597231 | NCBI WGS metagenome assembly OJMM01 (sample SAMEA2452128, study PRJEB22498) | human gut metagenome | reverse complement strand
AATTGTAGGAATGGATGATCCGTTAGTTGGCGGAATTGTGGACGTATTTGAGGCAGAGGGACTTAAAGTATTCGGTCCAAGAAAAAATGCGGCAATCTTAGAGGGCTCCAAGGCATTTTCCAAAGACCTTATGAAAAAATACAACATTCCGACTGCAGCATACGAAAATTTTACCGATCCGCAGGCGGCACTTGCTTATCTTGAGACAGCAAAAATGCCAATCGTTTTAAAAGCGGATGGACTGGCACTTGGAAAAGGTGTTTTAATTTGCAATACATTAGAGGAAGCAAAAGCCGGTGTCAAAGAGATCATGGAGGATAAGAAGTTCGGAACAGCAGGAAATACCATGGTCATCGAAGAGTTTATGACCGGACGTGAAGTGTCCGTTTTATCTTTTGTGGATGGAAAGACCATTAAGATTATGTCCTCCGCACAGGATCACAAACGTGCAAAAGACGGCGATCAGGGCTTAAATACCGGAGGAATGGGAAACTTTTCTCCAAGCCCATTCTATACAAAAGAAGTGGATGAGTTCTGTAAAAAATACATTTATCAGGCAACAGTCGATGCGATGGCGGCAGAAGGAAGACCATTTACTGGTGTTATTTTCTTTGGTCTGATGCTGACGGCAGACGGACCGAGAGTGTTAGAGTATAATGCCAGATTTGGCGATCCGGAAGCACAGGTTGTTCTTCCAAGAATGAAAAATGACATCATTGATGTGATGGAAGCCTGTGTAGATGGCAAATTAGATGCGATCGATCTTCAGTTTGAAGATAATGCGGCAGTCTGCGTTGTGCTCGCATCTGACGGTTATCCGGTGGTTTATGAAAAAGGATTTGAAATCACCGGACTTGAGAAGTTTGAGGGAAAAGAGGATTACTTCTGTTTCCATGCCGGAACAAAATTCAATGAGGCAGGAAAAATTGTGACCAACGGCGGACGTGTTCTTGGAATCACAGCGACAGGAGCCAATTTAAAAGAAGCGAGAAAGAAAGCCTACGAGGCAACCGAGTGGGTAAATTTCGCCAACAAATACATGCGTCATGACATCGGAAAAGCAATCGACGAAGCATAATAATTTTTGAATTTAAAATCGTTCAGACCGGGTGCATCGGTTTTCGGAAAGCCAGATAGAGTTCATATGATCCGAAAACGGTGGAAAAGGTCTGAACTTTTTTTGCTCATAGTAATGAAAATTCCGTGAAATTTGAATCCTATTGTATTCAGAAAAGAAAGACATGGAATAATTGCGAAAAAACATTGCATATTTGCCCCAATCGGGTATAATTACAGTTGGTACATTCCAGCTTTGGAATGAATTTCAGGAAAAACGGACTGGAAAAATAATTCCGGAAACAGTTTTTCCAAAAAGCAGGGAGAATTACATGTCACAATCTGTAATGATTAAAAGCAACAAATATGGTATCAATCTGGTGCTGGATCCGAATATACCATTTGTGGAATTGTTAAAGGATGTTATTGAGAAGTTCAAGGCATCGGAAAAATTCTTTAAAAATGCTGAACTAGCCATTTCTTTTGAGGGAAGGAAGCTTTCGGAAGAGGAAGAAAACTGTATTATCGAGGCAATCACAGAGAATACGACGATTCAGATTTTATGCATCGTACAAAATGGCAGTGAACAGGAAGCAGTCATGAAACAGCAGATTGAGTACTATCAGGCAGTACAGCAGCAGTTTATGAATGCAAACACCGGTTCCGGAGATTTTTACAGAGGAACTTTGCGTTCCGGACAGGTTATCGAAAGTGAATCCAGCGTAACCATTATCGGGGATGTGAATCCCGGTGCGAAGATTATCTCGCAGGGGAATATCGTCATTCTTGGAGCGTTGAAAGGAAATGCACATGCGGGCAGCGCTGGCGACCGCAATTGTTTTATTTTTGCGCTTGATATGAACCCAATCCAGATTCAGATCGGTGATCTGATCGCCAAGAGCCCGGATAAAGAAAAAACGAGAAAACATCTGTTGAGACGTGAAAAAGTTCAGACCGCAGAGTCCCAGATCGCAGTGGCGAGGGATGGCAATATTTATATTGAGCCGGTCACAAAAGATATTTTAAGCAGAATGTAAAATGCGAAATGCACAGGAGGAAATCATGAGCGAAGTTATTGTAATCACATCCGGAAAGGGTGGAGTAGGTAAGACAACTACAACAGCAAATGTAGGAACAGGTCTTGCACAGTTGAATAAAAAGGTAGTAATGATCGATACGGATATCGGTCTTCGTAACTTAGACGTTGTCATGGGATTAGAGAACCGTATTGTATACAATCTGGTTGATGTTATCGAGGGCAAATGTCGTTTGAAACAGGCGCTCATCAAGGATAAAAAGTATCCTGAATTATGTCTGTTACCATCCGCACAGACAAGAGATAAGGATGCCGTGACACCGGAGCAGATGGTAGAGCTGATCGATGAACTGAGAAAAGAATTTGATTACATTTTACTTGACTGCCCGGCTGGAATCGAGCAGGGATTTAAGAATGCCATTGCAGGCGCAGACAGAGCATTGGTTGTCACAACACCTGAGGTGTCTGCAATCCGTGATGCAGACAGAATTGTTGGCTTGCTGGAAGCAAATGAGATGAAACGTATCGACCTTATCGTAAACCGTCTGAGAATGGATATGGTAAAACGTGGTGATATGATGAAGGTAGAAGATGTTACGGATATTCTTGCTGTCAATCTGATCGGTGCAGTGCCGGATGATGAACATATCGTTGTTTCTACAAACCAGGGCGAACCATTGGTTGGTTCTGACTGTCTTGCAGGAAAAGCATATGCCAATATCAGCAGACGTATTACAGGAGAAGATGTTCCATTTTTAGACTTGGAAGTAAAACAGGGTGTATTTGGAAAATTAATGGATTTATTTAAGAAAAACTAAGGGGGGAGAAGCCACATGGGTTTAATGGATTTATTCAAAAAGAAAAGTTCTGGTGATGTTGCAAAGGATCGTTTGAAACTTTTACTTGTATCTGACCGTGCCAACTGCTCTCCTGAGATGATGGAAATGATCAAACGGGATATTATCCAGGTAATTTCCAAGTACATGGATATTGATGCAGATGCGTTGGATGTGAAGATCACAGAGACAGAATCTGACTCCAATAATGGTATGGTTCCAGCATTATTTGCAAATATCCCGATCAAGGATATGAAACATAAACCGGATAAACGCTAAGATTTATAACCGGAGTTTGACTTACCGTAGTGTCGCAGATTTTGTGGTGCTTTCTCAGGGGGTGAAGGGGCAGATATAAGCGTCCTCTCACAAGTCTTGATTTTATAGGTTTATGAAAAGAAAAACGGTACAGACAAATATGATGTTCCTGTTCGCCGGGCATTCCGCTGGGCTTCTGATCAACAATCATGTTCAGCTGAAGCTTCCATGATTGTTAGAATCCCAGCTCCATGGCTCACAAAGGAAATCATATTTGTCTGCACCGTTTTTCTTTCAGTTACGTTATGGATGACTTGTGAGAGGACGCTTATACATGCCCAATCAATGCTACGAAGCACACCACAAAATCTGCAAGTTGCGTTATGGAACTCCCAGCTATGGTAAAAATCATGGTATTGATCAATAGGGTAATTCGAAAGGTGTTAATTTTTAAATAATAGCAGGAGAAATAAAATGAGTACAAAAAAAGCAATTGGCATATCTTTTGTTGCCATATTTATTTTAATAATTGCGCAGATTATTGCACAAGTCATTGCAAGTGTGTTTGTTATTATAAAGATTCCATATGGAATTTGTAATATTATCGCTGGAATTATATATGTTGGCTTAACATATCTTATTTTGAAAATGTTTATTAGCAAGATTGTTAAGTTACCTGTTTCGGATTTCGGAATGCCTAAATTTGAAATTAAAATAAGATGGATTTTAATAGCTATATTATTGCCATGCATTATAAAAGGAATTTATGTTTTAATATTCAATGGTGAGTATGTCTCCTCAAATATGAATGGAAATGAGATATTCAATACTTTAAGTGCAGGGGTTGCGTTCACCGGGATAGCGGCTGGATTTGTTGAAGAAATGGTGTTTAGGGGAGTTATACTCAATGCATTGAAGAAAAGATGGAATATGAAGGTGGCTGTAATTGTTCCATCAATGTTATTTGGTATTGTACATGTTCTGGGACAGGATTTTTCGATAGGCAGTTGTTTATTAGTCATTATCGCTGGAACTATGGTAGGCGTTATGTTTTCAATGATTGCAATAGAGAGTGGTTCGGTTTGGAATAGTGGAATAGTGCATGCTATCTGGAACATTGTGATCATTGGTGGCGGATTAGCCATTGGGGAAAAAATGGATCCATATTCTGTAATGACATATGTTCTTGATTCAAAAGCTTTTGCAATTACAGGTGGTGAGTTTGGAATTGAATCGTCTGTTATTTCGTTAATAGGATACATAATAGTTGCTGGCATAGCATTTATTATGATTAAATCGAACAGGAAAAATTGATATGACGGTTTGAAAATGTGAAGCTATAAGGAACTTGTCTATTTTTAGTTTGTAGAAGTTTATTATAAAATAAGAGTTTCATAACGTAAATTGCAGATTTTGTGATGTAATTCATAGTGTTGGCAGGGCATGTATAAGCGGCATTTCACAAGTCATTCACAGTGTAAATGAAAAGAAAAATCGTACAGACAAATATTATTTTCTTTGTGAGCTATGGAGATAAGACTCTTTAGAGGCTTATCGGAATGCCGAGCGAACAGAAACATAATATTTGTCTGTACGATTTTTTTTAATCAACATATATAATAATGACTTGTGAGAGGGCGCTTATATCTGCCCTTTACACCCTAAGAAAGCACCACAGAATCTGCAATTTGCGTTATGGAATTCACGGTTATGGGATGAGTGCCTATAAAGGAGGTGTCGACTAAAGGCAGTCATTTTCAATGTCTTGTGATTCGTCCATTTCACATTCATGTTTTCAAAAACATGTCAGACTGCAATATTTTGTTCATAACCTAAATTATAAAATTCAATCTAAAAATCCGCACCACCTGCAATCGGCAGTTCCTAAGTAAAATTCCAATCTTGAAAAAATGTATTGACAACAAAGTACCATAGTGCTATGGTTAATTACATAAGTAATGAACCACATAACAAACAAAAAACAAGAGGACAGATAAGCGCATTTGAAAAGCTGTCAGCAACAGAATAATTTCTGGAAAGAAAGGAGTACATCATGCATGAATGAGATTTTGACGCAGGAGAAATCCATATATCTGCAGATCGCAGAGATGATCGAGACAGATATTTTAAGGGATATTCTTCTGGAAGAGGAACGAGTGCCGAGCACGAATGAACTGGCGAAGCTATATGCCATTAATCCGGCGACAGCAGCCAAAGGAGTGAATATTTTGGTGGATGAAGGTGTTTTATATAAGAAAAGAGGGATTGGAATGTTTGTGTCAGCAGGTGCGAAAGAGGCAATCTTAAGCCGGAGAAAGAATGAATTTTATGATAACTATGTAAAAAAATTGTTAGAGGAAGCAGCGAGCATCGGACTTGGAAAAGAAGAAGTCATTCAGTTGATACAATCCGGCAATGAAGCGTAAAGAGCTGTCCGGATGGAAAACAGTGATACCGGAAGCATGGAATCATGCAAATAAGAGGAATGATACAGGAAAATGTATTTTAAAGTTGTGAAAAGAAAGGCAGGAAGATGATTCATGGAATCAATCGTATGTAATGGTATTGGTAAAATTTATGGAAAAAAACAGGTGTTAAAGAATATCAATCTCACATTGGAGAAAGGAAAGATTTATGGACTGATCGGAAGAAACGGTGCCGGAAAGACGACATTGTTATCCATTATGTCCGCACAGAATCCGGCATCCGAAGGAACTGTGACATGGAATGGTGAAAATGTATGGGAGAACCGCAAGGCGTTAGATCACATTTGCTTTTCCAGAGAGTTGTCCATCAATCTCTATGGAAGCGGCGTGAGCGGCATGAAAGTAAAAGATTATCTGAAAACTGCGTCCTATTATTATCCAAACTGGGATCAGGCACTTGCGGAGGAACTGATCAAAAAGTTTGAACTGAATACAAAGCAACGTATCAATAAAATGTCCAAAGGTATGCTGTCCATGGTGACGATTATCGTAGCACTTGCAAGCAAAGCCGATTTTACGTTTATGGATGAACCGGTGGCAGGCCTTGATGTTGTAATGCGTGATTATTTTTACCATAAACTGATGGAGGAATATACAGAGACCGGACGTACCTTCGTTATTTCCACACATATTATCGAGGAAGCAACAGACCTGATGGAAGAAGTGGTCATGATCAAAAATGGCGAGGTGCTGCTGAAAGAAAATACGCAGGAACTTCTGGAGAGAAGCTACCATGTAAGTGGTCTTGCAGAAGTTGTGGATCAGGCAACGGAAGGCTATGAGAGACATCATGAAGAGAAGATGGGAAGAAGCAAGAGTGTGACGATCCTTTTGGAGGAAGGACAGAAGCTGCCAGAAGGCTATGATGTGACCATACAGGCACTCAATCTGGAAAAATTGTTTGTATCCCTTTGCGGAATGGAGGAGTAGACATGGCAGAGAGCAGGATTATTAAGAGAAATGTTCGATTCTGGGGAAAATCAGGATTGCAGCTGACCGGCATGATGTTGATTTTTATGGTTGTATATGGATTCCTGTTTAATATGGGAAGCAGCAGGGTATTTGGGGATTTCTGGAAAACAGCCTATTTTTATGGCGGGATCATAAGCGTTTTATTTGCCATGATCGGACCGGTTTCTTATGTGGGATCTTATCTTCCGCTGACATTGTCTTTTGGCTCCGGAAGAAGGGAGGCAGTCTTTGGCGCACAGATTTTCTGTGTGGTCTATGTAGTAAGCGCCTATATCATTCTGGTATTTGCAGGGATTATGAGCAGTGGAAAGTTCAATGGAAAGCTGAATGCTTTGATCGCAGTTCTGTTTATATTCATGACAGCGATCGGGCAGCTTGTCTCGGTTGCACAGATGCATTTCGGAATGAAAGGAATGATCATAGGAATCGTCATGGTGGTATTAGGTATAGTCATCGGTATTGTGGCAGGAATTGGATTTATTGACCAGATCATGGCGTGGATCAACAGAATACAGACGAATGTAGTATGGACATTGCTTGCGATAGCAGCGATTGTCAGCATTGCGTTGTATGCAGTCAGTGTCATGGCACTTTTCCGTGAAATGAGACATTACGAAGTGAAAGCATAAGTTGGGAGGCGGAAAGAATGAACAGTTTTTTGATTCAGTGTAAGGTGCGGAAAGCAGAGCTTTTGCAATTTCTTGGAATTACTGCTGTGGGATACTTAATTGGTCTGATCGTTGTATTTATTGTGATGAACGTGGCAAAAGAGAATACCTGTGCAACAGCCGGAACCATGCTGGCGGTCATCGCCTTTGCTTTTATACATTTATTTGGGATAACTCTTTCTTTTATGGGGGATTTTAACATGGCAATTTCCCTGGGTGCGACCAGAAAAAGCTTTGTCTCAGGCTATGTACTTTTTAATCTGCTGGAGATCGCAGTGCTGGAACTTGAGATCGTTGTGTTTGGTGTAGTTGAGAAGTTTTTGCTGGAAAATGCATTTCCACAGGCGGTTATGGAAATTGACCTGACAAACTTTTTTACATGGAACTATCTGTCAGGTGTCCTGGTCGTATTTACAGCAGTGGAAATGTTTTTCGGCGCAGTTATTTTAAGATATGGCATGAAAGTGTTATGGATTTTATGGGCGGTCTGGATGATAATCTGTCTGGTTCCCATGAATATTGCAAAGAATGAAAAGCTTTCCGGTGAACTTGCGAAATTAGGGCTGTTTCTGGGTGGAAAATTCACGCCACAGGGAATTGTGGCTCTGGTGATTGCCTTAACAATTGTGATAGCAGTCATTACCTGGAACATTCTTCGGAAACAGCGAGTGACAGCATAAATATTATGTGATAAGATAAAACCATGTGGGTGAAAAATACCTGCATGGTTTTTGTTATGACGACCACTAATCAGATAACAGGATCACGGAAAAATATAAGGGGATTATGATGAACGATAAGTTAGAACAGTTACAGAAATATTTAGAGAAAATGGAACAGTTCAACCATGTGAACACATTATTGTATTGGGATATGAGAACCAACACTCCAAAGGAAGGATTTGCAGGACACAGCGATGCACTCACTTATTTTTCAACGGAGCAGTTTTCCATGTCGACCTCGGATGAACTGAAAACGTTATTGGATACACTGGCAGAGCCGGAAGAGTTTGAAAAGCTTGACGATAAGTGGAAGTTTGTTGTAAATAAAATGAAAACAGATATGGACAGAAATCGCAGAATTCCAAAAGAATTTTATGAAAGCTTCGTGAAAGCACAGTCGGAATCGGAGAATGCGTGGGAGGAAGCGAAGGAAAAAGCAGACTTTTCTATTTTTGCCCCACATTTGCAGAAAATGATCGATATGACAGCGGAGATGACCGGTTACACAGATCCGGAAAAAGAAGTTTACGACGCACTGTTAGACCAGTATGAAAAAGGAATGGATTCCGCTACGATGGACAGCCTGTTTGAAGATTTAAAAGCAGAGCTGATTCCTCTGGTGCAGAAAGTGCTTGCAGCGAAACAGCCGGATGACAGCAAGTTTCATGTTTCATTTGACAAGAATGCGCAGAAGGAAGTGGAGAAGCTTTTGCTGAGTTATATCGGATTTGACTGGAACAGAGGAACAACCGGGGAATCTACACATCCGTTTACACTGAATTTTTCGTCAAAGGATGTGCGTGTGACCAATCATTTTTATGAACATGATCCGCTCAGTGCGATGTATTCGGCAATCCATGAGGGTGGTCATGCGATTTTTGAGCAGAATGTGAATCCGGATTATGACGGAACGGTAGCGGGAAGCTGCAGTTATATGGGAATCCATGAGAGCCAGTCCCGTTTTTATGAGAACATTCTTGGAAGAAATAAGAATTTCTGGATTCCGGTTTATGCAAAAGTGCAGGAAAAAATGCCACAGCTTCAGGACGTTTCGTTGGATGAATTTTATAAGGAAGTCAATCATGTGAGAAACAGTTTTATCCGCACAGAGGCAGATGAACTGACTTACTGTTTCCATATTATTTTAAGATATGAGATCGAGAAGGCAATTTTCCGCGACCATGTGAAAGTGGAGGAACTTCCGGCACTCTGGAATCAGAAAATGCAGGAATATTTACAGATTACTCCGGCAGATGATGCGGAAGGAATTTTGCAGGATATGCACTGGTCTGACGGTTCTTTTGGTTACTTTCCATCCTATCTGCTTGGCAGTATTTATGACGGCATGTATTTAGATCGTCTTGAGGAAGAACTTGGCTCTGTGGATGCGCTGCTCGCGGAGGGAAGAATCAGTGAGATTACAAAATGGCTGAATGAGAAGATTCATCAGTATGGTTCTACCAGAAGCCCGAAAGAAGTGATCAGATACGTCTGCGGCAAAGAAGTTTCAGCAGAACCGCTGATTCGTTATTTCAAAGAAAAATATACAAAAGTTTATAATCTTGGTTAAAAAAGAAATTTTTGTGGATAATGGATAGAAAAGGAGAAGTATGAAAAAAGGAATTATTTTTGACATGGACGGAACGCTGTGGGACTCGGCAGCGAACGTTGCAGAATCATGGAATCTTGCCATAAAACAGGATGGCTCTGTTGATAAAAAACTGACGGAGCAGGATATTCAGGGGGTTATGGGAAAGACCATGGATGTGATCGCAGACATTCTTTTCCCGGAACTGGAAAAAGAGGCGCGCATGAAATTGTTAGATCAGTGCTGTGCCATGGAAAATGACTACCTGAGAGAGCATGGTGGAGTTTTGTATCCAAAATTGGAGGAGACACTTTCAGCACTGAAAGAAAAGTATCCGCTCTACATCGTGAGCAACTGTCAGAGCGGTTATATCGAGGCATTTTTAGATCATTATGGATTTGGAAAATACTTTGAAGATATAGAGTGTTATGGAAATAATCTGAAACAGAAGGGCGATAATATCAGATTATTAGCAGACCGGAACGGGTTGACAGAGGCAGTGTATGTCGGCGATATCCAGGGGGATTATGATGCCAGCTGCCACGCAGGTGTCGGGTTCATCCACGCAGCATATGGGTTTGGAACAATTGCAGCGGACGTGCCGGAAATCCATACATTTGAGGAACTTACAGAGACAGCAGACCAATATTTTGCTCTGCGGTAAGAAATTATAAGGGTTTATCATATGACAAAATTAGATGAGTTAGTAACACAGATCAACAGAGAACACGTTTATATCCAGACACATAATTTTCCGGATCCGGATGCCATCGCAAGTGCGTTCGGCCTGCAGGAACTGTTAAAGCTTCGCGGGATTCATGCGACGATCTGCTATAAGGGGAAAATCGACCGTTACAGTACTGACAAGCTGAGAGAGATTTTGGACATCAGACTGGTAAATATTGAGAATATTGACAGTGAACTCACGGAGGACGACGAGGTTATCCTGGTAGATGCGCAGAAGGGCAATTCCAACATTATCGATATGACCGGGGATGAGATCATCTGCATCGACCATCATCCGGTTTATGAGAAAACGGAGTACCGGTTTACGGATATCCGGCCGGGTGTCGGGGCTTGCGCATCGATCATAGCACAATATTTTTTTGAAAATGAAATACCGATGGATCAAAGAATTGCAACAGCGCTGACATTTGGAATCCGTATGGATACACAGAAATTGTCGAGAGGCGTATGCAAGATGGATATGGAAATGATCTGGCGCATGTTTGACCTGTGTGATCAGGATATGATTTATCTCTTAGAGAACAGCACACTCTATTTTGAAGATCTGATGGCGTATTCCAAGGCGATCTCAAGCATTGAGGTGTTTGAGAATATCAGTTTTGCAGATACCGGAAGGGATTGCCCGGAGGCTCTGATCGCCAGTGTGTCAGATTTTATGCTTGCATTGGTGGAAGTCTCTTTTTCAGTGGTCTATTCCAGAAAAAAAGAAGGGATCAAAATTTCTGTGCGGAGTGAGCGTCCCACATTAGATGCCGGAAAAATTATAAGCAAGGCGTTAAAAGGCATCGGAAGCGGTGGCGGGCATGCTACGATGGCAGGCGGTTTTGTGCCGTTTGACGGAAATGACCGGGAGGAAGATCTGATGATCCAGAACATCCGCGAAAGATTTATCGATGTGATCAGCAGGACGAAACGAAAGTCATTAAGATAGGTGGAAAATCTTGACTTTTCGGGGAAATCTCTGTATAATCACAGAAGGTTAAAGGCAATGATCCATTCATTGCAAATAGAAAAGACGATGACGAAGACAGTAGTTGTTAAGAGAAAGGCAAAGAGAGCCGGGATTGGTGTGAACCGGTGCGAGTATCTTAGGAATGAACATCACTTCCCAGTCGCAGTCCGAAATGTTTTGACTGAGTAGGCACTGACGTTTTTCCTACGTTACAGGGAACGGGTATATGATTTTTATAAAATCTGTACATTGTAATTAGGTGGTACAACGATCATTTAAGGCTCTCGTCCTATTTACAGGATGAGAGCCTTGTTTAGATTGAGGAGGATTATATGTATAACAAAGTTGAAACAAATATGAACTTCGTTGACAGAGAAAAGCAGACAGAGAAGTTCTGGGAAGATCATGACATCTTCAAAAAATCAATGGAACAGCGCAAACAGGGAGAGACCTACACATTCTATGACGGTCCTCCGACTGCAAATGGAAAACCACATATCGGACACGTATTAACACGTGTTATCAAGGATATGATCCCAAGATACCAGACTATGAAGGGAAAATATGTTCCGCGTAAAGCCGGATGGGATACACACGGACTCCCGGTTGAGTTAGAGGTAGAGAAGATGCTCGGCTTAAACGGAAAAGAGCAGATTGAAGAGTACGGTATGGAACCTTTCATCAAAAAATGTAAGGAATCTGTATGGAAATACAAGGGAATGTGGGAAGATTTCTCAGGAACCGTTGGTTTCTGGGCAGATATGGAAAACCCATATGTCACCTATGATGACAACTTTATTGAGTCCGAATGGTGGGCATTAAAACAGATCTGGGACAAGGGATTGTTATACAAAGGCTTCAAAATCGTTCCTTACTGCCCTCGCTGTGGTACACCACTTTCTTCGCAGGAAGTTGCGCAGGGTTACAAGACCGTGAAAGAGCGTTCCGCAGTGGTACGTTTCAAAGTTGTCGGAGAGGATGCTTATTTCCTCGCATGGACCACAACTCCGTGGACACTTCCATCCAACGTTGCACTCTGTGTGAACCCGGATGAGACTTACTGCAAAGTAAAAGCTGCAGACGGATACACCTACTACATGGCAGAGGCGCTTCTTGACAAAGTGTTAGGAAAGCTTGGAAATGAAGAGGAAGGTGTCAAAGCATATGAAGTATTAGAGACTTACACCGGAAAAGATTTAGAGTACAAAGAATATGAGCCGTTATATGCATGTGCAGCAGAAGTGGCAGCAAAACAGCACAAAAAAGGACATTTTGTTACCTGTGATACTTATGTAACGATGTCTGATGGTACCGGTATCGTTCATATTGCTCCTGCATTCGGTGAAGATGATGCGAATGTTGGACGTAAGTACGATCTTCCGTTTGTACAGTTTGTAAACGGAAAAGGTGAGATGACAGAAGAGACACCTTATGCCGGATTATTTGTAAAGAAAGCCGACCCTGAAGTATTAAAAGATCTGGATGCGCAGGGCAAATTATTTGACGCACCAAAATTCGAACATGAATATCCACACTGTTGGAGATGTGATACACCGCTTATTTACTATGCAAGAGAGTCATGGTTCATCAAGATGACAGCAGTCAAAGATGACCTGATCCGTAATAATAATACTGTAAACTGGATCCCGGAATCCATCGGTAAAGGACGTTTCGGTGACTGGCTTGAGAACATTCAGGACTGGGGAATCTCCCGTAACCGTTACTGGGGAACTCCTTTAAATGTATGGGAATGTGAAGGCTGCGGACATCAGGAGTCCATCGGAAGCCGCGCTGAATTAGCAGAGAAAAGCGGAAACCCGGATGATGCCAAAGTGGAATTACACAGACCGTATATCGACGCTGTGACCTTCAAATGCCCTGACTGTGGCAAGACCATGCACAGAGTGCCGGAAGTGATCGACTGCTGGTTCGACTCAGGAGCAATGCCGTTTGCACAGCACCATTATCCATTTGAAAATCAGGATTTGTTCAAACAGCAGTTCCCGGCTCAGTTCATTTCCGAGGCGGTAGACCAGACACGCGGATGGTTCTATTCCCTGATGGCAGAGTCCACTTTACTGTTTAATAAAGCTCCTTATGAAAACGTTATCGTTTTAGGACATGTACAGGATGAGAACGGACAGAAAATGTCCAAATCCAAAGGAAATGCAGTCGATCCGTTCGATGCATTAGAGACTTACGGAGCAGATGCGATCCGCTGGTATTTCTATATCAACAGCGCTCCATGGCTTCCAAACCGTTTCCATGGAAAAGCAGTGCAGGAGGGACAGCGTAAGTTCTTAAGCACCTTATGGAACACTTATGCATTCTTTGTACTGTATGCAAACATTGACGGATTTGACGCAACAAAATATAAACTGGAATATGATAAATTATCCGTGATGGATAAATGGTTACTGTCCAAATTAAATACCGTGATCGGCGCTGTGGATGATAACCTTGGCAGTTACAAGATCCCGGAAGCTGCAAGAGCACTCGATGAGTTTGTGGACGATATGAGTAACTGGTACGTAAGACGCTCCCGTGAACGTTTCTGGGCAAAAGGAATGGAGCAGGATAAGATCAATGCCTACATGACACTTTACACAGCGTTAGTAGAGATCTGTAAATGTGCAGCACCAATGATCCCGTTCATGACAGAGGAAATCTATCAGAATCTTGTGTGCAGCATTGATAAAAATGCGCCGGAAAGTATTCATTTATGTGACTTCCCAACCGTTAATGAAGCATACATTGACAAAGAGTTAGAGAAAAATATGGATGAGGTATTAAAGATCGTGGTTATGGGTCGTGCGTGCCGTAATGCAGCAAACATCAAAAACCGTCAGCCGATCGGAAAGATGTTTGTCAAAGCTCCATTTGAACTTTCAGAGTACTTCAAAGAGATCATCGAAGATGAGCTGAATGTGAAGAAAGTTTCCTTTACCGATGACGTAAGCTCCTACACAAGCTATACGTTCAAACCACAGCTGCGTACCGTGGGACCAAAATATGGAAAATATTTAGGACAGATCCAGAAAGCTTTAGCAGAGCTTGACGGAAACGCTGCTATGGCAGAGTTAAAGGAAAATGGATTTATCACTTTGAAGTCTGTCAGTGATGATGTAAAATTAGCAGAGGAAGATCTGTTAATTACAATGACACAGATGGAAGGTTATGTAACGGAGGGGGACAATACAGTAACCGTTGTCCTTGATACCAACTTAACACCGGAGTTAATTGAAGAAGGATTTGTGCGTGAGATCATCAGCAAGATCCAGACTATGAGAAAAGAAGCAGGATTCGAAGTGATGGATAAGATCATGATCTCTTATCAGGCAGATGACAAAGTAGCTGCAATCTTTGACAAATATGGTGATGCGATCAAAGCAGATGTACTCGGACTTGATGTTGTAGCTGGCAGTGTGGATGGATACGAGAAAGAATGGAATATTAATGGGGAAACCGTTCTTTTAGGTGTAAAAAAAGGAGAGTAAGGAAATGTCTAAATCAGCAGCAGTCTTCAATAAGAAAAAATTTATCAATGATGTAACAGAGACAGTCCGTCATATGTACCGCAAACAGTTAAAAGAAGCAAGCCAGCAGGAGATTTTCCAGGCGGTATCCTACGTCGTAAAAGACGTTGTGATCGATGACTGGCTGGCAACCCAGCAGGCATTTGACGATCAGGATCCAAAGATTGTCTATTATATGTCAATGGAATTTCTGATGGGCCGTGCGCTTGGAAATAACCTGATCAATTTAAAAGCTTACAAAGAAGTGAAAGAAGCTCTGGAAGAAATCGGACTGAATCTTGACGTGATCGAAGATCAGGAGCCGGATCCTGCACTCGGAAACGGTGGTCTTGGACGTCTTGCAGCATGCTTTATGGAATCACTGGCAACACTCGGATACGCAGCTTACGGCTGCGGTATCCGTTACCGTTATGGTATGTTCAAACAGCAGATTTCGGATGGTTTTCAGGTAGAGGTACCGGATAACTGGTTAAAGAATGGCTACCCATTCGAACTTCGCAGACCGGAGTATTCCTACGAGATCAAATTCGGCGGCTATGTCCGTACCGAAGACATGGGAAATGGCAACACCAGATTTATCCATGAAGGCTATCAGTCAGTTATGGCGATCCCATACGATATGCCGATCGTAGGATATGATAATCATATGGTAAATACGCTGATGATCTGGGATGCAGAGCCTAAGGAAGGTTTCCAGTTAGATTCCTTTGATAAAGGAGATTATAACAAAGCGGTAGAGCAGGAAAACCTTGCTCGTAATCTGGTGGAAGTCCTTTATCCGAATGACAATCATATTCAGGGAAAAGAGCTTCGTTTAAAACAGCAGTACTTTTTCGTATCTGCAAGTTTACAGCGTGCGATCGCAAGATTCAAAAAGCATCATGAGGATATCCATCAGCTGCCTGAGAAAGCAGTATTCCAGATGAATGATACACATCCGACGGTTGCAGTGGCAGAGTTAATGCGTATTTTGCTGGATGAGGAAGGCTTAAGCTGGGAGGATGCGTGGGATATCACAACCCACTGTGTTGCTTATACCAACCATACCATTATGGCTGAGGCTCTTGAAAAATGGCCGATCGAGATTTTCCAGAGACTGCTTCCGCGTGTATATCAGATCGTGGAAGAGATCAACCGCCGTTTTGTTTTACAGATCCAGGAGCAGTATCCGGGCAACAATGAAAAAATTGCAAAAATGGCAATTTTATATGATGGTCAGGTAAAAATGGCGCATCTTGCAATCGTTGCAGGTTATTCTGTCAACGGTGTTGCCAGACTGCACACAGAGATTTTGAAAAAAGAGCAGTTAAAAGATTTCTATGAGATGATGCCGCAGAAGTTCAATAACAAAACCAATGGTATCACACAGAGACGTTTCTTAGCACATGCGAACCCGCTTCTGGCTGACTGGGTGACAGCACATGTGGGAGAAGGCTGGATCACAGACCTTTCCCAGATCAGGAAACTTGCGCCTTATGCAGATGATAAAAAAGTACAGCAGGAGTTTCTTGAGATCAAACACCAGAATAAAGTACGTCTTGCAAAATATATCAAAGAGCACAATGGAATTGATGTTGATCCGGATTCCATCTTTGATGTACAGGTAAAACGTCTTCATGAGTACAAACGTCAGCTGTTGAATATCCTTCATGTTATGTATCTCTATAATGAGATCAAAGAGCATCCGGATATGGAATTTGTTCCAAGAACATTCATTTTTGGTGCAAAGGCAGCAGCCGGTTATAAAAATGCAAAACTTACCATTAAACTGATCAACAGCGTTGCAGAAGTGATCAACAATGATAAGAGTATCAATAATAAGATCAAAGTGGTATTTATCGAGGACTACAAAGTTTCCAATGCAGAGTGGATCTTTGCAGCAGCAGATGTCAGCGAGCAGATCTCAACTGCAAGTAAAGAGGCATCCGGTACCGGTAATATGAAGTTCATGTTAAACGGCGCCCTGACACTTGGAACGATGGACGGTGCGAATGTTGAAATGTACGAGGAAGTCGGACCGGATAATATGTTTATTTTCGGTATGAGCTCTGACGAAGTGATCGCACATGAGCATAACCGTGATTATGATCCGATGCAGATTTTCAACACAGATCAGGATATCCGCAAAGTTCTGACACAGTTAGTGAACGGATTCTACTCACCGAACGACTCCGAACTTTTCCGTGATCTGTACAATTCACTGCTGAATACACACAGCACACAGTATGCGGATACTTACTTCATTCTTGCAGACTTCCGTTCTTATGCAGAAGCGCAGAAGAAGATCATGGAGTATTACAAGAACAGGAGCGCCTGGGCAAAGAGCGCTATCTTAAACACTGCACATTCCGGCAAGTTCTCATCCGACAGAACGATTCAGGAATATGTGGATGATATCTGGCATTTACCGAAGGTGAAGGTTGATGTGGAATAAAGTGATAAGAAAATAAAATTACAAGAAGGACAGTCCCTGTGAAAAAGGGGCTGTTTTTCTATATTTATGTTATGTCAAAAACAAATTGACAATTTTTTCGATACAAGTTATGGTAATAAGGAAATCTTTTTTATCAAATTGAGGGTGCAAGGTCTGCATAAAAATCCAGTTAAAACTGCAAGTGCAAAAAGCGACGAAACTATTTTCCTGAAATATCAGGTATATAGGAAGGAGCAATTATATATGGGAAAAAAAGTATTGAAAGCAGATACTGTAGTAAAGAATTACTGGCGGAATAACGAACAGTTTGCAGATATTTTTAATGCAGTTTTATTTAATGGAAATAAGGTTATAAAACCGGAAGAATTAGAAGATATGGATACAGAGGAATCTTTGGTATTAGAACACAAGGAGTATATACAGAGTATTGTGGCAGCAAGAGATAACGTTAAAATCAGAAAAAAATCTACCACTTATGATGCTGAATTTGTTATACTTGGATTGGAGGGACAGGAATGTATCCATTATGCAATGCCGTTAAGAGTGATGGGATATGATTATAGTACATACAAAAAGCAGTATGATGACAATGCGGCAAAGCGTAAAAAAGAAAAAGGATTAACAGAAGATGAATATCTGTCGGGAATGAAGAAAACAGATAAATTTATTCCTGTTATTACAATCGTTATCTATTATGGTGAGAAGCCGTGGGATGGAGCAGTATCTTTGCATGGGATGCTAAATATTCCAAAAGCAATGGAAACATTTGTGAATGATTATAAAATACATCTGGTGGAAGCCGGAAAAAATAATCTGGTATTGCATAATGTAAATAATCAGGATTTATTTAATCTGCTTGAAATTCTTTTAAGCAGAAGTGGAAGAACAGATGGAAAAAAAGAAAAAGCAATAGATTATACAAGAAAACATAAGGTAGACAAAGCTGTTATTATGACAGTAGCAGGCACTATGAATGGAAAAATTGATTATAATGAATTGATTGGGGAAGGAGAGAAAGGTATGGTCAGTGTATTTCAGGAAACATGGAATGAAGGAGAGGCAAAAGGTATTATTGAAATGGGGAATGACTTTGGACTTTCCGAGGAGGATATTTTAGCAAGACTTCAAAAAAAGTTGAATGTTTCACTGCAAAAAGCACAGGAATATCTTTACGCATATAGAAAACAGAACGCATAAGATATGCTCTCGGCGGTTTGCCTAACAATATCTTTGCTTCGCGCTATGTTTCTTATATTCCAAATAAAGAGCAGTTCATCGCCTATAATACAGTTACATTTAACGTTACCATTTATGAGATAGATTTGTTATACTTAAGTAGAAATTGCAAAAAAAATAGTTTGGAGAGGCAGCTATGGCAGAATTTATAAAATTACCTGTTGGAATTGACAATTTTGAAAAAATCCGCAGAGATGGTTTTTATTATGTTGATAAAACCAGTCTGATCGAGCAGCTTTTAAATAACTGGGGAGAGGTCAATCTGTTCACGCGTCCACGTCGGTTTGGTAAGACATTGAATGCTTCATTATTACGGTCAGGATACACACTATGAAACGGTAAAAGAGTGGTATGACGGATACCGCTTTGGAAATGCAGATGTTTATTGCCCGTGGGATGTCATTAATTATTGCGATGCACACAGAAGGAATCCGATGCTTCCACCGGAGAATTATTGGACCAATACCAGTGGAAACGATGTGCTGAAACATTTTATAGAAAGTGCAGGAGCAGCAAAGGGGCTGGCAAAAACAGACTTAGAGAGACTTGTAAATGGTGAAATCGTAGAAAAAGATATACGTGAAGATCTGACTTATAATGAACTGTATGCATCCATGGATAACCTTTTGAGTACACTTTTCATGGCGGGATATCTTACACATAAAGGCAGAGTTGATACAAAAAGATTCAGACTTGCAGTGCCAAACAGAGAAATCCGGAACATTATCACGGAGCAGGTTCTGGCTTTGTTTAAGCAGAATGTGGAAAAAGACGGACAGCGTCCGTGATACTTAATGTAAGGTTATGTTAGAAGAAAACTAATTTCAAGAAAGATGTGACATGTAAAAATGTTGCATCTTTCTTTTTTATTGTTGCAGTCTGCGGTCAATTGGTTGCAATGTAAAAACGAACATGATAATGTGATAGTAACAGGAAACGGAAGATGCGCAGAAGCGCAAAACAAGGAGGCTAAATCCTCTCCTCACAAGGGTTCGGATTTTGCTTCGCAAAACAAGGAGGATTTTATGATCTGGGAAGATGTATTAGCAAAATTTAAAGAGTTATTTGGGGATGAGGGTGAAATCGGTGTTTATTTTGCACCGGGACGTGTGAACATGATCGGTGAGCATACCGATTACAACGGAGGACACGTTTTCCCTTGTGCACTCACTATTGGTACATATGGTGTGGCAAGAAAAAGAGATGATAAGAAACTTCGTTTCTATTCCATGAATTTTGAGCAGCTCGGTGTGATCGAGTCCTCAGTAGAGGGTTTAAAGCCGGAAAAAGAAGCTGACTGGACGAACTATCCAAAGGGAGTTATGTGGGCGTTTGGCGAGAAGGGAATGAAAGTAGAGCAGGGCATGGATCTTGTTTTATTTGGCAATATTCCAAACGGCTCCGGACTTTCTTCTTCTGCATCCGTTGAAGTTCTGACCGGATATATTTTAAAAGATATGTTTGGATTCGACGTGACAAATCAGGATCTTGCGCTGATCGGACAGTTCTCTGAAAATAAATTCAACGGCGTAAACTGTGGTATCATGGATCAGTTTGCGATCGCAATGGGAAAAGCTGGTCATGCGATTTTCCTTGACACGGCAACTTTAAAATATGAGTATGCACCGATCAAGCTGGAGAATGCAAAGATCGTGATCTCCTGCAGCAACAAAAAACGTGGTCTTGGAGATTCCAAATACAATGAGAGAAGAAGTGAGTGCGAGACTGCACTGGCAGAACTCCAGAAAGTTGTTAAAATTGATTCCCTTGGTGAACTCACGGAGGAACAGTTTGAACAGTACAAAGATGCGATCAAAGATCCTGTCAGGGTAAAACGTGCAAAACATGCGGTTTATGAGAATCAAAGAACCATCAAGGCAGTGGAAGCATTAAAGAATAACAATGTTGCTCTGTTTGGTGAGTTAATGAACGCCTCCCATGTTTCCCTTCGTGATGATTACGAAGTAACCGGTATCGAGCTTGACACATTGGTGGAAGAAGCATGGAAAGTAGACGGAGTGATCGGTTCCCGCATGACAGGTGCAGGATTCGGTGGATGTACCGTCAGCATCGTAAAGGATGAGGCAGTGGATTCCTTTATTGAAAAAGTAGGTGCTGCTTACAAAGATAAAATCGGTTACGCTGCTGATTTCTATGTAGTTGAGATCGGTGACGGTCCAGTAAAACTGGCTTAGTGATTTTAACAGACCATTGTGAAATTCAATATAGATCGTGAAGAGTTTCACAATGATCGAAATGATTTCAAGATAAAGAGGATAACACAATGATTCAGGAAAGAATTTTAGAATTGACAGAATATGGTCTTGTGACCGGACTGGTGGAGCCGGAAGACAGGAGATTTACCATTAACCGCCTGTTAGAACTTTTTCATCTGGATGAATTAGACGATGAGGTGGCAGCAGCCTATGCAAAGAGAGCACCGATGACACAGGAGAGTGCAGAGGCAGCATTGGAAGGCATCTTAAATGAGATGCTCGATTATGCGGCAGAAGATGGACTGATGCCGGAAGATACGATCACATACAGAGACTTATTTGATACAAAGATCATGGGCATGCTTGTGCCAAGACCAAGTGAAGTGATCAAAAAATTCCAGGCACTCTATCAGATCAGCCCAAAGGAGGCAACTGACTATTTTTACAAATTAAGCAGGGATACAAACTACATTCGTAGATATCGTATCAAAAAAGACCAGAAATGGACTGCAGATACCGAGTTTGGAACATTGGATATCACCATCAATCTCTCCAAACCGGAAAAAGATCCGAAGGCGATCGCAGCAGCCAAGCTTGCAAAACAGAGCGGTTATCCAAAATGCCTTCTGTGCAAAGAAAACGAGGGATATGCAGGACGTGTGAACCATCCGGCAAGACAGAACCACAGGATCATTCCGGTAACGATCAACCACAGTGACTGGTTTTTCCAGTATTCACCATATGTTTACTACAATGAGCACTGTATCGTTTTTAACGCAGAGCATACACCGATGAAAATCGAGAAAGCAACCTTTGGAAAACTGTTGGATTTTGTAGAGCAGTTCCCACATTACTTTGTCGGATCGAATGCTGACCTTCCGATCGTTGGTGGATCTATTTTGAGCCACGATCATTTTCAGGGTGGACATTATGAGTTCGCTATGGCAAAAGCACCGGTGGAAAAAGAGCTGGTCTTCAAGGGATTTGAGGATGTGAAAGCCGGAATCGTAAAATGGCCAATGTCCGTGATCCGTATCAGCGCACCACAAAAAGAGCGCCTGATCGAGCTCGCAGATAAGATTTTACTTGCATGGAGAGGTTATACGGATGAAGATGCATTTATTTTTGCAGAGACAGAGGGCGAACCACATAACACGATCACTCCTATCGCAAGAAAACGCGGCAATGATTATGAGTTAGATCTTGTACTCCGCAATAATATCACGACAGAGGAGCATCCGCTGGGTGTTTACCATCCACATGCAAAACTTCATCATATCAAAAAAGAAAACATTGGTCTGATCGAGGTTATGGGACTTGCAGTGCTTCCAGCCAGATTAAAAGATGAGATGGCAGCATTAGAACAGGCAATCTTAGACGGCGCAGAAATCCGTGAGGATGAAGTGCTTGCAAAACATGCAGACTGGGTGGAGGAATTTCTGCCTAAGTATGGATTTACAGCAGGAAGTGGTCTGGAAGGTGAGATTACACCGGAAAAATTACATGAGATCATTCAGACAGAAATCGGTCTTGTGTTCAAGGAAGTTTTATTGGACGCAGGTGTTTACAAGTGCACAGAGGAAGGCAGAAAGGCATTCCGTAAGTTTGTAGATACCGTTAATGCATAAAAATACAGGGGAGTATTTTTAAATAGAAGAGAAACTGTCCGGGCAGTATCCGTAAGGAAAATGTCCAGTGGCAGTTTTCTTTTTTTGTCTATTTACTTTCGTACAGTATTGTTGTAAAGTAATAATTGTTCCGTAGATCTGTACATATATGGTGCAGACAGCAGGAAAATCATTTGAGAGTAAGAAAACAGCGAGGAAGAGAATATGATTTCACAGAAAATACAGAAGGCATTGCAGGGAAGTTCTGCGATCCGTGCAATGTTTGTAGAGGGAAATGAACTTGCCGCCAGGGTGGGAAGAGAGAACGTGTATGATTTTTCATTGGGGAATCCTGCAACACCGGCTCCGGCAGCATTGAACGAGGCAATCAGACAGCTGGTGGATGAGACCGATCCGCTGGTTTTACATGGATATATGGACAATGCCGGTTACCCGGATGTCCGTCAGGCGGTCGCAGAGAACTTAAACAGGCGTTTTGGTACTGCATTTACGTCCCATAATATTGTGATGACAGTGGGAGCAGCGGGAGGATTGAACATTATTTTTAAAACAATCTTAGATCCGGGTGACGAGGTGATCGTGTTTGCCCCATATTTCGGAGAGTACAAGAGTTATGCAGCCAATTTTGATGCGGAAGTCGTGGAAGTGGCACCGGATTTTGAAACATTCCAGCCAGATCTGATGGCATTTGAAAAAGCGATCAATGAAAAGACCAAGGCAGTGATCGTGAACACACCAAACAATCCGACAGGTGTGATCTATCATGAAGAAACCATGAAAAAGATGGCTGAGATTCTGGAAAAGAAGGAAAAAGAGATTGGACACGAAATTTATCTGATTTCCGATGAGCCTTACCGTGAACTTGTCTACGATGGAAATCAAGAGGATTTCCTGACGAAATACTATAGGAATACAATTGTAGGTTATTCCTTCAGCAAATCCCTTTCCCTTCCGGGTGAGCGTATTGGATATGTGGTTGTTCCGGATGAGGTGGAAAATGCAGATCAGGTCATTGACGGCATTGTTGTATCCAACCGTACCCTTGGTTTTGTAAATGCACCGTCTCTGCTTCAGAAAGCGGTAGCAAAATGTCTGGATGAGAAAACCAATCTGGCATTTTATGATGAAAACAGAAAGATGTTATACGAGGGACTGCAAAAGCTCGGTTTCCATTGCATCAAACCGGAAGGTGCTTTTTATATGTGGGTAAAATCTCCGGAAACGGACGAAGAAAAATTTGTTGCAGCAGGTAAAAAATACAATATCATCATGGTAAAGGGCAGCGCATTCGGATGTGCAGGCTATGTCCGTCTTGCTTACTGTGTTTCCCATGAGACGGTAAAAAATGCCCTGACTGCGTTTGAAAAACTGGCAGAAGATTACGGATTGTATACTGAATGAAATGACTCGGAAATGAGCAGATTGTAATGAATTTGTGAAATATATCAGGAAAATTGAGAGAGTGGAGAGCGTAAAATTTATGAGTAACTGGGAAGAGTATGTAAGAACGGTGGAACCGTATGTTCCGGGAGAACAACCAAACCAGCCGGACATGATCAAATTGAATACCAACGAAAATCCATATCCGCCCGCACCGGGAGTGGTAGAGGCTCTGAAGAACTTTGATACGGACAAATTGAGACTTTATCCGGAACCGACCTGTAAAGTGTTAGTCGATGCGATCGCAGATTATTATGGAATCAGGAGCAGTCAGGTGTTTACCGGTGTCGGTTCGGATGATGTGCTTGCCATGATATTTATGACATTTTTTAACAGCAAAAAGCCGATCCTGTTTCCGGATATCACCTATTCTTTTTATGATGTGTGGGCAAATATGCTTCGGATTCCGTTTGAGACAAAAGCGTTGGATGATGATTTCCAGATCAAAAAAGAGGACTATTATGGGGAAAACGGCGGCGTGGTGTTCCCAAATCCGAATGCACCGACCGGAATCCTCATGCCGCTTTCAGAGATCGAGGATATCATTGCACACAACCGCGATGTGATCGTAGTTGTGGATGAGGCATACATTGATTTTGGCGGGGAGTCTGCGCTGCCTCTGATCGAAAAATATGACAATCTTCTCGTGGTACAGACCTTTTCAAAATCGCGTTCCCTGGCAGGTATGCGGCTTGGGTTTGCGATGGGAAATGAAAAGCTGATCCGGTATATCAATGATGTGAAATATTCTTTCAATTCCTACACGCTCAATCAGACAGCGCTTGTACTTGGTGTGCAGGCGATCAGGGACAGGGAGTATTTTGAGGAAACCTGTGCAAAAGTCATCGCTACAAGGGAATGGACGAAGTGCGAACTGAAAAAGCTTGGATTTTCCTTTGGGGATTCCATGAGCAACTTTATTTTTGCAACACATGAAAGAGTTCCTGCAAAAGAAATATTTGAAGCACTCCGGGAGCATAACATTTTCGTGCGCTATTTTTCCAAGCCGAGAATTAGCAATTATCTGCGTATCAGCATCGGAACTCAGCAGGAGATGGAGCGTCTGATTGCTTTTCTGGCTGTTTTTCTGGGAGAATAACAGGATACCGTCAGGTATAAATTAAAGTTATAGTAAATATGAAAATAAGTGTTGCTTTTTCAACTGGATTCGACTATTATAGAATTTGCATCTGTAACACTTTAGTGCGTAAAACAGATATTTACTTTAAAACTTTACTATGATAAAATGTGCGTAGATTGGAAGTTTCTGATTATAGTAAGAGATGATATCATTTTGATTTATGAGAAGGAGAAAGTAAAATGAGCAAGAAACTAAGGACCGAGGCAGTAGACCATCTTTTTGATGCGATTTTAAGCCTGGAAAACAGAGAAGAATGTTATACTTTTTTTGAAGATGTCTGCACTGTGAATGAGCTGCTTTCCTTATCACAGAGATTTGAGGTTGCCAAGATGTTACGTGACCAGAAAACATATCTTGATATTGCAGAGAAAACAGGTGCTTCCACAGCGACCATCAGCCGTGTAAACCGTTCTTTAAATTATGGAAATGACGGATATGACATGGTATTTGCCAGAATGGCAAAATCAGAGACAAACGAAGCGTAAAAACGGAGCAGAAAGAAAAACCCGAAGTTGTACGAACAATGTCCTCTATAGACAATGTATCATACAACTTCGGGTTTTATTTTTCTTTTTTGGAAGGATCTTTTTCTTCGTGCAGCATCTGATCGACAATGCGCTCGATAATTGTTTTTTTCAGGTAGACATCATAGCTTAACATGCAGATAAAACTGAATGTCCGTAAAAGCTCTGCATCCTCACCTTCCATGCCCTCAAAAGTTTTCATGGAGGTGTTAAACTTCTTTGCAAGGTCTTTCATGATATTTAAGGTTTCCTGATGCTCCAGACCGAACACTTCTTTATAGATATCCTCAAGACTCATCTCGGAGCTGCCTTTTCCAAAATATCTGCCCGTGATCGGATTTAAGATACTCTGGATGTCACTGATGCTTAAGATACTTTTAAAATAGTAGATAAAGATCAAAGTCAGCACATGTTCTTTGGAATATTTTTTCTTTTCAGGTGGAGGAAGAAGATCGTTTTTTGCATAATTGTTGATCATGGTCTTAGTCAGGATCTTATCGTCCTCATGCCGCTTGGATGTGGCAAGCTGGGAATCCATAAATGTTGTCACCTGATCCATGTAAAGATCGATATTTGGGATATCTTCCGGTTTTACATAGTCGATTCTGTTAAATTCATCTAATATATCACTTAAAAATTGTTTTGTATTCATTTTTCTACCTGCTTTTATTCTTACTGGTTTAATCGTATTCTCTACATCAGATTATATAGTATTGAAAACTAGATGACAAGATACAATTGAATTTAATTGTATGAATTTGAATATGGACGGTCGTAGATTTTTTCTGACGCAAAGGACGGTTATTTTTTATTATTAAAAAAGAAAATATGTTCGATTTTACTGTTCATAAGCAGGGATAATGTGTTACAATAGATGGGAATATGATATTGTAATAAAAAAGGGATTGAATATTACAAACAACAACGGAAATGGAGATTTCTATGAGTATTTATGATACATTGAACGAACAGCAGAGAGAAGCGGTATTTCACACGGAGGGACCGGTTCTGATCTTGGCGGGGGCGGGTTCCGGAAAAACACGTGTCCTGACACATCGCACTGCCTATCTGATCGAAGAAAAGGGCGTGAATCCATACAATATTATGGCAATCACCTTTACGAATAAAGCGGCAGGTGAGATGCGTGAGAGGATTGACCAGCTTGTGGGATATGGCTCTGAGAGCATCTGGGTATCAACGTTCCATTCTACCTGTGTGCGCATTTTAAGACGTCATATTGACCGCATCGGGTTTGACACTAATTTTACAATCTATGATTCCGATGATCAGAAGACACTGATGAAGGATATCTGTAAACGTCTGAATGTGGATACTAAGATTTACAAAGAGCGAAGTCTGCTTGCTGCGATTTCCAAAGCAAAAGATGAACTGGTAGATCCACAGGAATTTTCTCTCCGTGCGGCTGCTTCCGGGGATTTTGCGAAACGGAAACAGGCAGAGATCTACAGAGAGTATCAGGATGCACTGCGGCGGAATAATGCACTTGATTTTGACGATCTGATCGTAAAGACGGTTGAATTGTTTAAAACGGATGATCAGGTGTTAGACTACTATCAGGAACGCTTCCGCTATATTATGGTGGACGAGTATCAGGATACGAATACGGCACAGTTTGAACTGATCAGTATTCTTGCCAGAAAGTATAAGAACCTGTGTGTCGTTGGTGATGATGACCAGTCTATCTATAAGTTCCGCGGTGCGAATATTTATAATATCCTGAACTTTGAAAAACATTTTCCGGAGGCAGTGACGATAAAACTGGAACAGAATTACCGTTCTACACAGAATATTTTAAATGCTGCAAACGGGGTGATCTCCAACAATATGGGACGAAAAAGAAAGACACTCTGGACAGACAATGAAGCGGGAAAAAAGATTGGTTTCAAGCAGTTTGAGACAGGCTATGAAGAGGCAGAGTATGTCGCAAAGGATATCAATGCCTGTGTGAAGGACGGCAGATATCATTACGGTGACTGCGCTGTTCTCTACCGCACAAACGCACAGTCCCGTCTTTTTGAGGAAAAATTTATCGTATCCAATATTCCATATAAGATTGTCGGCGGCGTGAACTTCTATGCAAGAAAAGAGATCAAAGACCTGCTTGCCTATTTGAAAACGATCGATAATGCAAGAGATGATCTTGCTGTCCGCAGGATCATCAACGTGCCAAAACGTGGAATCGGTGCAACAACCTTAAACCGTGTGGCAGATTATGCGGCTGCGGCAGACATCAGTTTTTATAATGCATTGAAAATGGCAGACGATATTCCGACACTCGGCAAGAGTGCTGCAAAGATCAAGCCATTTGTGAATTTTATTCAGGTGATGCGCAGTAAAGTAGAGATTATCAGCGTTTCTGAACTTTTGCAGGAGATTATAGACGAAACCGGATATGTGAAAGAATTGGAAGCGGAAGATACCGAAGAGGCAAAGGCGCGTATTGAGAATATCGATGAGTTGATCAGCAAAGTGGTTGCTTACGAGGAAGGCGAGGAACATCCGACACTCAGCGGCTTTTTAGAGGAAGTGGCACTGGTTGCAGACATCGACAGTCTCGATGAGGGCAGTGATTATGTTGTTTTAATGACATTACATAGTGCAAAAGGTCTGGAGTTCCCGAAAGTTTACCTTGCCGGAATGGAGGATGGATTGTTCCCAAGTTATATGTCCATCACTTCGGACAGTTCTTCTGAGGATCTCGAAGAGGAGCGACGCCTGGCTTATGTGGGGATCACGAGAGCCAAAGAAGAACTTACAATTACCTGTGCAAGACAACGTATGATTCGTGGCGAAACGCAATATAATAAAGTATCGCGGTTTGTTCGGGAGATTCCGTCTGAACTGTTGGACAGTGAACTGAGAAAGCCGGCATCTGCAAGAGGATCTTCTTTTGGAAAAGAGAGCAGTTTCCCATCTTTTTTACAGAACCAGACAACAGCAAGACCGAAAAGAACAACACTGCGCCAGCAGCCTTCCGGACAGAGCATGCAGGCAAAGGCACTTGTCACAAAGGGTGTTGTAAAGTCAGAGCTTGACTATGGCATCGGGGACGCCGTATCGCATATCAAGTTTGGCAAAGGAGTTGTGAAAAACATCATGGATGGCGGAAGAGATTACGAGGTGACCGTGGATTTCGAAGGATATGGTGTGAAAAAAATGTTTGCCTCTTTTGCAAAATTAAAGCGTATCTGATTCTATTTGTAAGCAGGGACGTTTGTGTATCCGAAACTCTAAAAAATATATAAAATTTTTGAAAAATGTAAATTTTTTATATTCGAAAAGTAAAGGATATGATATAATGAGCGTAAGCAATGAGCGGTGCACGTAGATTTTTCTGGTGTGTATTGCGTTTAGGTTTTGCATATCCTAAAAAGTATAAATTAGAGAAGGAGCGGAACACTATGAACAAGGTGGAAGATTTCATCAATACGACAAAGTTAAACGACTTACTCAATAAGAAAGAGGAGCTGATCAATATGACAAAGTTGAATGAATTATTAAACAAAAAAGAAGCAGAAGAAAAGAAAACATCAAAGGTTGTATGGATTTTTGCAATCATCGGTATTATTGCAGCAGTTGCAGCAGCAGTATATGGCGTATATCGTTTCTTTACACCAGATTATCTGGAAGATTTTGAAGACGATTTTGAAGATGATTATGATGACGATTTCTTCGAAGATGAAGAGGACGAAGAAGAGCCGGCAAAACCAGCAGAGAAAAAAGAAGAAGAATAAAAATAATCTGGAGGGCTGCGGATGCAGCCCTTTTTTCTTGTGTAACAGATAAAAGAAATAGAAAACTGTGAAGTTAATAAAATGTCAATGGAATCATGGACTATTTTATAGTTGATGAAATAAAAATGCGAGGAATTTATGAAAAAAGGACAAATCATAGAAGGCGTGATCGAGCGCGTAGACTTTCCAAATAAGGGAATTATCAGAACAGAGGATGGCAGACAGGTTATTGTAAAAAATACGATACCGGGACAGAAAGTGTCTGCTTCCATCAATAAAATCCGCAAGGGAAAGGCAGAGGGCAGACTTTTAGAGGTATTGGAAAAGTCACCGCTGGAAGGGGACAAAACAGGATGTGTCCATGCCGGGGAATGTGGAGGATGTACTTACCAGACACTTCCATACGACAGGCAGCTTGAGATGAAAGCAGAACAGGTAAAAAAATTAATGGATGATGTGATCGATCAGGAAAACCGGGATTACCAGTTTCTGGGAATCAAGGAAAGTCCAAGGCAGACTGCATACCGCAATAAAATGGAATTTTCCTTTGGGGATGAATTTAAGGATGGACCGTTAGCACTTGGAATGCATAAGCGTGGAAGCTTTTATGATATTGTGACGGTGGAAAACTGCCAGATCGTGGATGAGGATTTCAGAAAGATCCTGTCTGTCACACTTGCTTATTTTCGTGAAAAAAATATCACCTATTACCATAAACTGCGTCACACCGGATATTTAAGACATCTGCTTGTCCGTAAGGCAGTCAAAACAGGGGAAATATTAGTAGATCTGGTGACTACAACGCAGACGGATTTTCAGGGAATTGCCGGAGCACAGATGGATGAAGTTAAAAGTACGTTGAACAATGCACAGGAAAACGCATTTGCAGGAACGGAAGAGGAATTATTAGAGGGCTGGAAAGCTGCTCTTCTTGCAGCAGATTACAAAGGTATCATGACAGGTATTCTGCATACGAGAAATGACAATGTGGCAGATACCGTGACGAATGAAGGCACGGATGTTTTATATGGACAGGATTTCTTTTACGAGGAATTGTTAGGGCTTCGCTTTAAGATTACACCATTTTCCTTTTTCCAGACAAATTCTCTGGGTGCAGAGGTGCTATATCAGACTGCCAGAGAGTTTATCGGAGATGCACTTCCAAGCGGAACAGACGCAGATATTGCGGAACATGGTAAAATTGTATTTGATCTGTATTCCGGAACTGGAACGATCGCACAAATGCTTTCTCCGGTAGCTAAAAAAGTGATCGGTGTGGAGATCATTGAGGAAGCAGTGGAAGCTGCCAAGGAGAATGCACAGTTAAATGGTTTACATAACTGCGAGTTTATCGCAGGGGATGTGCTCAAAGTCATTGACAGCATTGAAGAAAAGCCGGATTATATTGTACTTGATCCACCAAGGGACGGAATCAATCCAAAAGCTTTGGAAAAAATCATTCGTTACAATGTGCCTCAGATGGTTTATATTTCCTGCAAGCCGACCAGTCTGGCAAGAGATCTGGAAGTTTTACAGGCGAGAGGATATGAAGTGAAAAAGGTCTGTTGTGTCGATATGTTTCCTTCGACGTTTCATGTTGAGACTGTGGCGTTGCTACAAAGAAAGGATATGTAGAAATCCTTGAATTTACGCACTTTGTAGAGTTTTTCAGTTTCAACTATATTGGAGATAATCACAAGGAAAAAGAACTTGTGAGAAAAGTGACCGTAGTTGTAGCATTAGACCTCGGTTGCGGGAACACAAAAAATTCTGTATATGAAAGTGAATAGAGAACTATCAGATATATTGATAGAACGTAGGGATACTTCAAAAGAGTGTCCCTATTTTTTATATAGGGCATTCCAATAGTGGAGTGCCTTTTTCATTCACTTTAGAAGGAGGTCATACAATGACAAGTACAGCGTTAGGAGCAAAGGAAACAAAGAAGGAAAACATTATTTTCATCAGCGATGCACATGAGAAATTCTACTATGAGAAGTTAGAAGAAGTAAGGTATCAGGATGTGTACCACAAGGCACTCTGCTATTGTCTTGGCATCAGCGACGATACCAGAAGAAATGTTAAAAGTATTTATGATTTTAAGACAGGCTGTGTAAAAACAGAATGTTTGCACGAAGGCTGGCAGACCAGCGGAAGTGTAAAGGTGGTCAGAATGGCATTTAATCTTTATTGTAACGGGACACCGAGCGTGGATGACTACAAGGACACCGAGGAACAGATAAACGAGTGCAGGCAATATTCAGTGGAGGAATTGTTCTGCTGTGCCTATGCACCATATTTTTGGCAGGCGATACAGATTCGTTATCCGGAGTATGCGACGTATAACAAGAAACTGTATGCCCTGTTTGGAGGAGCAGACTAATGTTGAAAGTCAGATTGATGGGTACGAAGAACGATATTACATGGTTCGGAAAGATTTTGAAGCGTAACCCGAAAATAGAAGTTACCGAGTTCTCAGATTTATACCCGAATAAGGGGACAAAGAAGTTTTACAGGGCTTATGTGGAAGTAAGCAAAAGAAACATAGCAGAAAAATAGTAGGAAGAAAAGGAGAATTTCATTATGTGTAAAATAATCGCAATCGCAAATCAGAAGGGTGGAGTCGGAAAGACCACCACAACAAGCAATTTAGGAATCGGATTGGCAAAGCAGGGAAAGAGAGTGCTGTTAATTGATGCGGATGCACAAGGCAGCCTTACAGCAAGTTTAGGTTTTAAGGAGCCGGACAAGCTGGAGATTACGCTGGCAAATGTGCTTGCAAACATCATCAATGATGAGGAAATGGATACGGATTACGGTATCCTCAAGCATGAGGAAGGCATTGACCTGATGCCGGGGAACATTGAATTGTCTGGTCTGGAGGTATCACTGATGACTGTAATGAGCCGTGAGGTTGTGTTGAGTTCCTATGTGGAAATGGTAAAAGATAGATACGATTACATACTGATTGACTGTATGCCTTCCCTTGGCATGATTACCATAAATGCCTTTGCCTGTGCTGACAGTATTCTGATACCTGTGCAGGCGGCATATCTGCCCGTGAAAGGTCTGGAACAGCTTATTAAGACCATTGGAAAAGTAAAACGCCAGATTAACCCGAAACTGGAAATTGAAGGTATTCTGCTGACGATGGTTGACAGCCGGACGAATTATGCAAGGGACATCAGTGCCATGCTTGTAGAGAATTATGGAAGTAAAGTGCGGATATTTGAAAACAGTATTCCGATTTCTGTAAGAGCAGCGGAAATTTCAGCAGAGGGTGTCAGTATCTTTCAGCACGATCCGAAAGGCAAGGTTGCAGGTGCCTACCAGTCATTGACAGAGGAGGTGCTTGACAATGAATAAGAGAGGAAGTGCAGACAAAATTAAATTAAGCAGTTTTGACGATTTGTTTGGCACACAGGAAGCGGGTACAGGTACAGAACAGGTGCAGGAGATACCACTTTGTGAGCTGCATGAGTTCAGAGGACATCCGTTTAAGGTGGTGGATGATGAGAAAATGCAGGAAACAGTGGAGAGCATTAAGAACTATGGTGTGTTGATGCCCGGTATTGCAAGACCGAGAGCAGAAGGTGGCTATGAAATCATTGCCGGGCACCGTAGAAGACATGGCTGTGAACTGGCTGGACTGTCTACAATGCCGATGTTTGTCAGAGATTACACGGATGATGAAGCCACAATCATCATGGTAGACACGAATATTCAGAGAGAAGATATTCTACCAAGTGAGAAGGCAAGAGCTTATTCTATGAAGTATGAAGCCATGAAACATCAGGGGAAAAAGGGTACCGGAAACAGTCTGGATGAAGTGGGAGAAGCTGCCGGGGAAAGTGGCAAGACGGTTCAGAGGTATATCTGGCTTTCTCGGTTATCGGATGAACTGTTGGAAATGGTTGATAAGAAGAAAATCGGTCTGGTGCAGGGCGTTGATATATCGTTTCTTACAGAGCAGGCACAGGAATGGGTGCAGGTTATCATGGAAGAAACCGGAACAAATATTTCCACTGTCCAATCAGCAAAATTGAAAGAGTATGGGAAAAAGGGAGAGCTGAACATGCCGATGGTAAGGCTCATTCTGACAGAGGAAAAGCCAAAGGAAAGAAAGGTTACATTAAAAGCAGAGAAAATCAGCAGGTATTTTCCGGAGGAGTATTCGGAAAGCGAAATAGAAAATGTCATTATAGAGCTTTTGGAGGAATGGCAGAAGAAACAGTAAAGGAGGCGGTAAAAATGGGTGGTACAATCAAGTTCGATTATTATTATGGAATCGAAGCAGATCAGTTCTCTTTTTATCGTGTTCCACGGCTGTTGATTAAAGATGAGCGTTTCAAGGGGCTTAGCAGTGATGCCAAGCTCCTGTACGGTCTGATGCTTGACAGAATGTCCTTATCCATGAAAAATGGGTGGCTTGATGATGAAAACAGGGCGTATATTGTATATACGGTAGATGCAATTATGGAGGATTTGGGCTGCGGAAAGGACAAGGCAATAAAAGTCCTTGCAGAATTAGATACAAATAAAGGTATTGGTCTGGTGGAGAGAATCCGCAGAGGGCTTGGAAAACCGGATATTATTTATGTGAAAAATTTTGTTGTTTCGCAGGAAACAGAGGAAAAGCCTGATAAAATGCAAGTGGATAGTGATACACTTGCAGAGGTCGGAGATACCGATTTGCAGAAGTCGGAAAAACCGAATTCAAGAAGTCTGAGAAGCCGACTTCAAGAGGTCGGAAAAACCGACTTCAGGAACTCGGAAAATCAGACTTCAAGAGATGGGCAAAACGGACTTCAAGAGGTCGGAAATTCAGCCCCTATTTATACTAACTATAATCAGACTGATCAGAATTATACTGATATGAATTATATCAATCCTATCAATCAATCGGAGAGTGAGCAGAAAAAGCCTGATTCGATGGATGGGATGGAGGATGTAAACGCATACATAGAGCTGATTAAGGAAAATATTGAGTATGAGCATCACATGAAATATGCTGCTTGGCAGGATAAGGCATTGTATGAGGAACTGTTTGAGGTTATCTGTGAGATTGTATGTGTAAAGCGTACCACAGTAAAAGTTGCGGGAGAAGATTATCCGTATGAGCTTGTGAAATCCAAGTTTTTGAAGCTGGACAGCGGACATCTGGAATATGTGATGGGCTGTATGAAAAATACCACTACGAAAATTGCAAATATCAAGTCGTACATGGTGACAGCATTGTATAATGCTCCCTCTACGATAAATCATTATTATCAGCAGGAGGTGCAGCATGATATGTATGGAGGAGGATGGCATGAAAAAGGTATTGTTTGAGATAGTGGTTCCGGCGGTTGTTCTGGCACTCTGGATGATTACCTGTTATCCGGTATGCTGCAAAGCAGAAGGGTTTGATTATTTCCTTTACTGGATACTGGTGGGATGCCCTTACGGTATCCGGAAAATGTGTCTGTATCTGATACCAAAGAACTTTGGAATTGCCGGAAGCATGGGTGTATTTGCACTTAACTGTATAATTGGTGGTTTGATAGGTGGCATTGTTGTGATAATGAGAATTGCAAAGATATTTACGGAGATAATAAAAGTGATAGGCGGACACTTTTGGACACAATGTCCAAAGGAATAAAAGGGCAACAAAAAAGGCATTGTCGGCTAATCATCCACAACAATACCTTTATTTGTCATCCGGAACATATTCCATGATATCTTCAATCCGGCAGTCAAGTATCTGACACAGCCTGTTCAGGATAATGGTCTTTACTACCATGTTTTGCCGGAACCGTTGAAGCTGTGCTTTGTCAATGCCATAATCTTTGATAAGCTGGTACTGACTGATGTTCTTGGCTTTCAGCGTTTGCCAGAGAGGGTCATATTTAATCATACAGGTAACTCCTTTCCTCTCTTGTATTTTAAATGGAGAAAACCTATAATAATATGGTGCGTATATGCACCATAAATATGCAGATTAATATAGAAAAATAGATGTTAAAATAAATGGTCAAACAGTAACAGGAGGGATTTATATCTTGAAAAAAAGCTATATTACAGAAGCCGAAAAAGAAAAGTGCAGACAGGTTGCTGATGCATTTGCAGAGCTGTATGAGCTTGAAAATATACTTGTCATGGATGCCGGAAGATATGGATTTGTAAAATTGCAGTATTATACAGAAAATCAGGGATTTGATAATGTATATACTTTTACGGACTGCCGGAGTCTGTTTGAAGATCTCTGGGTGGAATGGCTGGATACAAAACTTTATCTGATGGCAAAGGGCACACCACTTTTGGAAAAAGGATATAAAGGTATATTTGAAAGCCTTCCGGAAGAAAAGAAAAAAGAGCTTATGGATAAAAAAGCCGATTTTGCAAAAAAGGCAGGAATAGAATTATAGGAATAACAGCGTCAGGGCAGTTATGGGTCGAGAGATTTGTAGCTGCTCTTTTTTATTGCTTTTGGACATTGTGTCCAGAAGCGGGAAGGAGAAAGTCGGATATGGAATCAATGAGAGATGTTAATCGTGTAATGGAACGGGAGATAGCAAAGGGAAGCAGCCCTTTGAAGTTAGACCATATTGAGTTTGGAGAATATTCGTATCAGGAGATATCATCAAAGGAGAAACTACTGGAGGTATTGTCATATCTGCTGAGAATAGGAGATTTTAGCCAGTATGCCGGGAAAACGGTTACCAATAATGTTTATATGGACTTGCAGGGCAAGAAGCCTGTATTCAAAAGAATTAAGACGGCGATGCAGAGGAATAATATTTTTGCAACAATCAAAAGATATGCAAACAAGCTAAAGCCGGAGTATAATGGAGATGTATATCTGGAAACGGTCAGATGTTATTTTACGATACCGGAAGAAAATCTGGAGAAGTGCCGATATACATATCAGGGAAACGAAACATACGCATTTCTACTGTCGGACAAGTACATTTTGGGATTATATACGCATTGTCTGGTAGCAAGGAAAGAAGCTGCAAGTACAGAGGTGCAGGTGGAAGGCTTTACGGAAAAAGAGTATGGAATGGTAAGACTGGAAAATGTAGGGGATGTTTTGTTCCAGGCGTTGTTGTTGGATAGTGTAGAATATTTAGATGGTAAAATGATAGCATATGTTTATTCAATTTATTTGCTGAGGTAAGTGATTGCTTGGATAGCCCAAATAGAGTATTATTTTTATATAGAAATTGTAAAGGAGAGAAAGAATATGTTACATGAGAGTGAGTTAGAAAAAAAAATTCAGGTTACAGATGTTGATATTAATTTTGAAAGTATATATGAAAAAGATTACATACCTAAAAAGTATATAGAAGATATAAAACAGGCAAATGTGCTTATAATTCCAAATGAAGGATTCAGAGAGAAAAAAGGATATTTTTTTCCAGAATGCACATCTGAATTTTATCATTATTTAAGAAGTCAAACAGGAGTTAAAACTGAAATATGTATAGATGATGATGAATTTAAAAAACTAGAACTTCATGCAGACATTGTTTATGTGGCAACATTAATAGTGCAATATGCAATTTTACCAATTGTAACAAGTATGATTGCATCATATCTATATGATAAGGTTAAATCAATGAATAAAGGGAAAAGTGAAACAAACACTAATGTTCATATTATTGTTGAGAAGAATGGAAAGTCAAAAAAAATTGATTATGAGGGAACTATAGAAAATTTTGAAGACGCAATGAAAACAGTAGAAAAAACAATTTTTAAGTAGGTAGTAAGAAATATGCTATTAAGTGAAATAAAAGATTATTTACAAATTTTCCATTTGGAATTGAGGGACGATATATTACAAGACTTAAAAGAAAAAAAGCAATTAGCGGTTAATAGCAGAGATGAACTATTAGCAAATGAAATATGGTGCTTAATTGAGGTATACAATATACAAAAGAATTACCTTAAGATGTTTCAGCGACTAAAAGAGGGGAAATACGAAGAAGCATGGCTGATAATGGATAAAATTGATATTTCTATGGGAAATCTTAGAAACAATTTTGAAGAGGGAATGAGTAGATATAATCTAACATTTATCAATACCATTATTAAGTATTATGAAAAAGTATTTCCTGATTATGTATATACAAGTAGGGAAAGTATTATTAAATCAGAAAAATGTTCAATCTGTGGTGCAAAAGCATCATTGCGAGGAGGATGTAATCATGTTCCTGGAAAATTGTATATGGGAGAGTTATGCTTAAGAGAGGTTACAGATTTTGAAATTCTTGGAGTAGCAATAGTAAAACATCCATTTGACAAATATGCGGTTTTAAAGCTGGAAGGACAAGAGTATAACTATCAAGTATTAGATTATTTAATGGGAAAGTTAGATTCTCCATTTAGACCTTGGTATGTAGAAGAGTTAAAAAGAAAAAGACCTGAGTTTATTAATTTGGGTAGAAATGACAAATGTCCCTGCAATTCAGGAAAAAAATATAAAAAATGTTGTTTGGGAACTGAGAGAGAATATGGACCACATTATAGAATTACTTTGTTAGCTGGAGAGGAAATGAAAGAAGAGGCTATTCAATATTCAGGAAGATGGGTAGAAAGAGAATAAAAAATAGTTAAGTAGTACACAGCGTCAGGGCAGTTATAGACCATAAAGGTTTATAGCTGCCCTTTTTGCGTTCATGGACTTTTGGACACGATGTCCAGAAGCAGAAAGGAGAGCTTATGAGATATTTACTGCACAGGCTGTATGTTCCACCATAGCAGGCATACACGCAGGTAATAATGATCGGAGGTACTTATGCAGGAGGAAGTAACACAGAAAACAATTGCTCTTGTAATAAAGACCGCTAAATTAGATGCTAACGTGCTGAAAGCTGCCATGCGGATGTATTTGAACCACCGCAGGCAGAAATCACAGAACACGCATGGTAAGACTTCTGTGAAAAAGCTGGTTGGCGAGGGCGTGGGAGTATCGTCTATCGAAGTAACTGACAGCAACATCAAAGCCTTTGAGCGGGTAGCTCGTAAATACAATGTTGATTTTGCTGTGAAAAAAGATAAGACCTGCGAACCGCCCAAGTATTTGGTTTTCTTCAAGGGCAGGGATGCCGATGTGGTTGCACAGGCATTCAAGGAATTTGTTTATGGTAATGAAAAGAAGAAAGGCAGAGTTTCCGTAAGGGAGAAGTTAAAGCGTTTCAGGGATGCAGTATCACAGGATAAGAACAGGGAACGGAGCCGGGAAAAGAATAAAGACAGGGGGCATAGCCTTTGAGTAATATTGTGCAGGGCATAGCCAAAGACCTGAAAGCTATTCCGGAAAATCTGAAAGCAAAGCTGAAGGGTGCTGACACCAAGAAGCTGGTGCTTTTGAATATCCCGTATATCCTTGTCGGATATTTCTGTGACAAAGTGGCATGGCTGTGGAGAGTATCACCGGGGAATAATGCTTCCGATAAGATGATGGCAGTCATGAACAGTTTTGATACCCTGTTTTCCAATCCTCTGCCCAGCTTCCACCCAAGAGACTTGATGATTGGGACTGGATGTGGCATAGCACTCCGGCTTGTGGTGTATTACAAAGCGAAGAATGCTAAGAAATTCCGGCAGGGCGTTGAGTATGGTTCCGCAAGGTGGAGTGCATAATTTTAAGTGTAAATGACACATACATGGACGCACAGGAGGTTAT
>OJMM01000171.1_pt1 | contig 42345 bp, 36 predicted proteins | sample 1597231 | NCBI WGS metagenome assembly OJMM01 (sample SAMEA2452128, study PRJEB22498) | human gut metagenome | reverse complement strand
AAGGATCAGATTGCGTGGTGTGATGATGCCGCAACGCGTCTTTCGGCTGTTGGAACAGGGCGCCCGAGTCGTATTGTTTCAAGCGGTATCATCGAAGCTTTGACTGATGCCCAAGTGCCTGTGAGCGCTTACCCTGGACAGTTAAGGGTGCTTGAGCCCATTTATCGGGCAGCTGTATTGCAAAATAGAGCTGATCTGTTAGAAATGCCTTTAGGTCAGGCTGCTCAAGGGGCTCCGAGAGGGAGTGCGGCTCGAGTAGTTAGCCAATTGTTTGAAGATTTAAAGTGTTTGTGGAGTGAATAAAGTGCCGATTAAGATTTTCACTGCCCTTTTGGTGCAGGACGTACAAAATGATTTTATGAAAGAGGGGGCTATGCCTATTGAAGGCGCCGAAGAGGTGTTGGCTCCTATTTCGAAGATGGCAGCAACTTTTGACCGCGTTATTGCAACGCAAGAATTCAGACCGAAAAATCACTTTTTATTTGCTGATAATCATGAGGAAAAGAGGCCAGGCGACAAGATAGAAATAAACGGAGAGGTCGTTGAATTGACGCCTAAATTCTGTGTTGAAGGTACTCAAGGAGCTGATTTTGCACAAGGGTTACATTTGCCGATGTCTCGCGTCATAGCTATTTTGAAAGCAACAAATGACAAGTTGGACAGTTATTCGGCATTTCTTGAAGCTGACCGTAAAACTCAGACTGGTCTTCAGTCCTATTGCGCAGATCGCTTTGTTAATCGCATCTATCTATGTGGTCTGTCACGCAACGGTTCTTTAATTCGGACGGCTCTGGATGCAATTCATTACGAGTATCAGCTTTATTGGGTTACAGATGCTGTTGCTGGACTCAACGCGGCAGATAAAGTCGGAATGGATTTATTGAAGGCCAAAGGCGTGAAATTTGTCACAAGTGATGAAGTCATTGAGCGTGAAATTCGCTAAAGATTTCTTGCTTTGGATTAAAAAAAGGGGCTTGAGAGCCCTTTTTTTTAGGACTAAACTTTAGTGATCGTTAACCCTTACGTAATAGTCTAATTATGCAGTCATTGTGGATGGTCGTTGCGGCCATGTTTTTTGCTCTCTATGCCGTTTGCATTAAGTTTGCCAGTATGGAAGGCATTGGATCTTTTGAGGTTCTTTTCTACCGTTCCTTTTTCGGGCTGATTATTTTCTACACAATGATGCGTATGCAGCATATTACTGTGCATACTACTCATCCGATTGATCATTTGATTCGTTCCTTTGTCGGTGCAGGCGCTGTGATGGCCGGGATTTATTCGATTTCTCATTTAAATGTGGGATTGGCCATGACCCTTAACTACACTTCGCCTTTGTTTATTGGGTGTTTCACGATCGGCATCATGATGTCTCAGCACAAGGGCATTAATTGGAAATTGCTCTCAACGTTGCTACTCGGTTTTTTTGGTGTAGTCGTAATGCTTTCTCCGACCATTACGCCCGACGAATATTTCGCAGCCGCAGTCGGTTTGGCTGCAGGCTTTTGTACTGCAGTGGCAACGACTTATGTTAAGCGGTTGGGCTTAATGAAAGAGCCTGAATTAAGAATTCTTTTCTATTTCGTATTGGTTGGAACGCTTTGCGGCTTTGTCGGCGCGCTTCTCAATGGCGGCTTTACCATGCCGACATGGGTGGCAGCTGCTGCGATTGCCGGATTTGTCATTTGCTCAACCTGCGCTCAATTCTTCTTGACTCGGGCGTTTAGCCGGGGAAATTTGGTTTTAAGCGGAGCCCTGCAATACACAGTTATTTTATTTTCCACACTGATGGGGGTCTTCGTATTTGGAGACAGTGTCAGTACTGCTGTGATCGGCGGCATGGTTATGATTGTTGTGGCTGGTATTCTAGCCAGTTACTTTACACGTCAGGAAAAGCAAAAAGCCCTCGAAGAAGCCAAGCATACGCCAGAAGGCTTACAGCGCCATTTGCGTCACAAAGAAGCCAGAGAGCATTAATATTTAAAATCAGTTAAGTATTCAATCGGGCAACTCTAGAGGGGGTTGCCCGATTTTGTGCGTAATCTATGCATAAAAAGCATGACTACCTATTGAAATTAAGTATTTGCTATTGGATGAGTGAGTTCATAAACTGTCATTAAAACAAAGGTAAGCCTTTGACAATAAATGGTTTTTAAACAGACTAGAGTTGAGAGGTTAAGGTTTCATGAAACAATCCTTGAAAGCAATGTGTGTTGCAGTTTTGGCCTGTTCTGTATTTTCTGCATCGGCTTATGCCGCCCCTATTAAAGGAAGTCCTATGGAGACAGCAAAATTAACAATGGTTAATGAATGGGATAAAGTTTTTGCCCAAAGCGACAAAGTAACGCATAAAAAAGTTACTTTTGTAAATCGCTACGGCATCACGCTTGCGGCAGATATGTATGTTCCTAAAAATGCGAAAGGTAAACTTGCAGCAATCGCCGTAAGCGGACCGTTTGGGGCCGTTAAAGAGCAAGCTTCAGGGCTTTATGCGCAAACTCTAGCCGAGCGGGGATTTTTAACGATTGCATTTGATCCTTCATTTACTGGTGAAAGTGCGGGCTCTCCGCGCTATGTCGCTTCGCCCGATATCAACACGGAAGATTTCAGTGCAGCTGTTGATTTCTTATCTGTTCAGGATAATGTTGATCCGAACCGTATCGGGATTCTCGGCATTTGCGGCTGGGGTGGCATGGCTCTTAATGCTGCGGCAATTGATACGCGGATTAAAGCGACTGTGGCATCAACTATGTATGACATGAGCCGAGTCAATGCGAAAGGCTACTTTGATTCCATGGATGCCGACGCCCGTTATAAACTGAAGGAAGAATTAAACGCTCAGCGTACCCAAGATTACAAAAATGGTTTCTATGAATTGGCCGGTGGTTTACCAGATGTTTTACCGACAGACGCTCCTCAGTTTGTTAAAGATTACTTTGCGTACTATAAGACTGAACGCGGATACCACAAGCGATCGCTCAACTCAAATGGTGGCTGGAATAAGACTTCGTCTTTGTCTTTCATCAATATGCCTCTGTTGAGTTATACGGATGAAATACGGAATGCGGTTTTGGTGATTCACGGTGAAAAGGCTCACTCACGCTACTTCAGTGAAGATGCTTTCAAAAAACTCAAAGGTGACAATAAAGAACTGATGATTATTCCAGGTGCCAATCACACGGATTTATACGATAAAAAGATCCCCTTTGATAAGATTGAAAACTTTTATAAGACTTATCTTAAATAGTTGAGAGGCAAAAAGTTGGTCCCGAAAGCTTAGAATCGGGACCAACTTTAAGTGTTATTCGGCGTTTTTGGCTTCTTCCATATCTTTGAGCGTTTTAATCGGCGTAAATGTGCCATCATCTTCAGCCCGGAACACGTAGTGTTCCTTGAGATAAATCAGATCAGGACGTCCCACTGACTCAAGCTCAGCGAGAATTGCAGCACGTGCAACCACCTGAGCACCAGCAGCTGTTGCTAGAGCCTCGATGGCAGCAAGCGATTCACCCGTAGCAAACACATCATCAATTAGAGCGATGCGTTTACCCTTGATGCGTTCGGCATCATGGCCGTCTAACCAAAGGGTTTGTTGTTTTTGTGTTGTTACGGAATTAAGCGTATGAGAGAGCGCGTTTTGCATGTAGGGCTTATAGCTTTTGCGAGCAACAATAAAGTCTTTCATTCCCATAATGCGGCTCATTTCATAAGCGAGAATGATACCTTTGGCTTCTGCCGTCATTAAAAGGTCGACTTCAGGCAGGCGTTTGACCAATTCTGGGGCAGCTGCTTGAACAAGCTCAGTATCAGAAATCACAACAAAACTGGCCAGTGACAGACGGCCTTTAACTTTTACAAAAGGAAGCTTGCGTTTAATGCCCAAGAGCTCGAAATCAAAATATTTCATGGTTCATCCGAGAAAAAAGAAGAAAAAGACCGACCGAGGAGACCGAGCGGCACCGTGAATATCGTTATTGTATATCGTCATATTTATTGAAGTAAGAATTTCGCAATGATTTTGACTTAAAAAGAAAAAAACAGATGAAAAATTTTTTCTTCTTTAAAGGATTAAACTTTTGACTATCAAATATATTGATAAAAAGTATTAAACAAAACACTATCTATTGTGATATATTGATCTGACCGTAGGATTGAATTTTGTGGAGGCGGAGATGGCTGAACAAGTACAACTGAAGGACAGTGAACGGCAACCCTGTGAAGTATGGACTCGAGTAATGGGTTACCATCGCCCGGTGTCATCTTTTAATACAGGTAAAAAAGGAGAGTTTTACGAACGTAAGTGTTTCGTGGAAAGCAAGTGTCACTTGGATGACAAAGACTCTCAAAGAAAGTAAAAGCTTTACTTGAAAAAGAGCCGGTCAATTCGTTTTGACCGGCCTTTTTATTTTTCAATAACGAGAAAAGGTTTCAGAGAAAAAGCAGACGATTAAAGACCATTCATCTTCTTTGCGTATCGGGTGAAAATTTCAAAGCCAATTGGCATCGATTGAGTATCCTGCAAGTCAAAGTCTGCGCGGTGATGACCATGATGGTTGCAGCCCCAGCGGAACATACCGCCGACACCGCCTCGTTCGACCACTCGGCGTAACATCATCGTGAAGTCTTCACTGCCAGCCGGTGAGCAAAGATCAACAACCTTGGTAACTTCAGGAATATTTTCTGCGATTTCTTTCAAATCATTTAAAACTTCCGGACACTCAATAATCGTTGTTGCTTCGCCCACTTTTTCGATACGTCCTTCAACTTCATAGGCTTCTGAATTACCTTTGACGATATGCTCAATTTTCTGGCAGAGGTAATCGTTGATTTCAGCCGTTTCTCCGCGAACTTCCGTTTGCATGTAGGCATGAACCGGGGTGACATTGCGTCCTTCTCCCGCTATGAGCTTGCCTACAGCTACTCGCGAGGCACCGTCACCGTGGCGGGGAATGCCGACAATCATCATAGCGGTGGCACTGGCGGCAAGCAATGCACTGTGGCCTTTGTGAGGATTGTTTCCAGCATGAGAGGGCGTACCTTTGAAGTAGATATCAAATTTTGTACTGGCTAAGATGCCTTTGTGAATGAGCCCTACTTCACCTAATTTCACCTTGCCGCCGCAGTGAGACCCGACAATGATGTCGACGTCATCGAGAATGCCCGAAGCGACAATAGCAACAGCACCGCGAACTCCTTCTTCTGCCGGTTGATAGACAAGCTTAAAGGTTCCCTTAAGTTCATCTTTATGTTCCATAATCCAGCGTGCAACGGCTAAGCCCAAGGCTGTGTGAGCATCATGACCACAAGCGTGCATCATGCCAGGGTGTGTCGAACGGAATCCCTGACGGTTCGGAGCATGATCTGGGTCATCGGTTTCTTCAACAGGGTTGCAGTCCATGTCAAATCGAAAAGCGGTGACAGGGCCTGGACGACCAGTATTAAAAACGGCAACACAGCCCGTGTAACCTTCAATTTTTTCAATAAATTCGTGAGGAACACCGGCAGCTTCTGCACGATTAATAGCTTTTTGCACGGTTTCAGCGTTACGTCCCAAAACCGCCTTTGGATTAATAATCTGAGTGCCTAAACGGATATCTGTGTAGCCTAATTCTTTGAGTCGCTGAGCAACCAAATAAGTTGTTTGAAATTCAGTCCATCCTTCTTCTGGAATGGTATGCAAGTGACGGCGCGTTGCAATCATTTCGTCAAAAATCGCTTTATCCATTTTTATGTCCTATTGAGTTGGCTGAAATAAAAACACCACCCGAGAACATGGTTTCCGGGTGGTGAGTTTGTTTCACATAAATTGACAATCCATTAGATGTGAATCATGGCGCTGAAGTAAACCGCAATACCGGTCAGGAACATGACGGGGATTGAACGGCGCACTACCACGAACGGATCTAGACCGCTTAAACCGGAGACAGCAATCGTAACACCGGCCACGGGGCTGGAGGAGCGCATGATGCCGCTAATTAATTGAAGCGGAGAAATCATGAACGCAGCGTTAGCGCCAACGGTCAGTGCTGCATCCGGAATCATCGGTGCGAAACTGAAGAACGAGGCGTTGCCCGAACCAGTTACAAATGCTGCCAAAGCAACGATTACAACCATAGCGGTGTAAAGGGCAATCGCACCGGCGTCCATACTAGAAACCGCCTGAATAATCGTGTCAATGCCGCCAGACTTCGTCAAGCCCTGAGCAAACACTTCAGCGCACACGATCAGGAACACGGTAGAGGTAAAGACTTTACCCATGCCTTGAGCAAAAGACTTAAGGGATGCTAGACATTCCTTGAGGCTACGGGTGCGGATACCGTGGATGACGAGCGCAAAAAGCGTTGAGCAGATAAGTGCCGTAACGACTTCCATGCGAATGCCTTTGTACATGAGAGGCGAGAAGACAAAGAGCATAATCACGGGAATCAACGGGAACAAAGCATAGAAAGCCGGAGCATCGGGTTGCTTGTTTTCTGCTTGTGTAGCCGTTGCCAGGAAGTCTTCTTTGGTGATCTTGCCACTAGCTAAATCACGCTTATCAAACCATTGTTGGATGAAGTAGTGGGAAATGAAGAGCACAATCAAAGCGGGCCAAGCAATGATCCATTGCACATTTAAGAAGAAATCCATCACGTGCATATTGGTTAATTCAGAACCTAAGAGGTTGTTGGCCCCGGACGGTCCCAAGCACACGCAGCCACTCATCACAATACTGGCAGCAGCCGATTGACGGGAAACACCACCAGCTAAAAGGATCGGGTACATGGAAACCATAAGCAACAAAGCCAGGCCTGCAGCAGACGGAATGAACACGTTCAATGCAATGCTGATCATGGTACCCAACACCATGATGATGTAGGGTGAGCGTAGATAAGACAGAGGTTTAACACTCAAGCGAACCAAAGCTCCGGCAGCACCGATGCGGTCCATGTAGGAAGCAAAGCCGCCAATGATCATGATGTTCATGCCTAAGCCTGCTGCGCGGCTTTGCAAGAGGTTAGTCATGATCTGGATGACGTCTAAGCCTTCTAAATGAGTAGCTTTTTTACCCGTAAGAATCGGGTCGGGGGAAATGAGCGCCACCACAGCCAGTGTGATGAGGCCAACAAACAGCAGGGCACCCGGAGCGTAGTATTTCTTAACGATGAGGTATGCCGCTGCCACAACGGAAATAATAACGATAACAATACCGGTCATCGCGAAACTCCTATTGAGAAGCGGAGAAAAAGAAGTAAACGTGGCACACACGTTCCAATGTAAATTATCTTGACTCAATCTTTATTAGCTGTGAATGATCAATAACCCTAATTCTTAAGTGATTTTGATTAGTTTTAGCGGATGCCCCATAAGAACTTGAATTTCAAAAAATCTGCTAGTTAGTGAAAATACTGAAAAGTTTATTTGATCAACTGTCTTAAATTAAAATACCCCAAAAATTTTTCAATATATAAGAGGGAAAAAATGATTGATATTACCCCCCCCATTTTTTAAACTTAAAGAGAAGAGACATGCAAAATTCGCTTTTAAGAAAGCATCTTTGTTAGTTGCGAGTACGTTTGCTTTTTCGTTGATGTGTCTCTCTAACTCAACCTACGCCGAAGCATTAAATTTAATCGATATGGATTGGAACCCGTGAGGCAGGACAGCCTCTGTGACTTAGGATAGGCCTCCCAGTTTACCAAACATTTATTCCACGTTCTTCCAAATTATCAGTCTCCTGAGTAAGCATAAAGCCTGGAATCAAACAAATTGGGTCCTCTTGTCTCGGTTCAGGATCGCCTAAACCTCTCGCTTTCCTATATTCCATTGGCGATAAGTAACCCAGAGCAGAATGTGGATGCTCTTCGTTGTAAAGCTTTATAACGCTTGGCAAGCTACTTAATGCCGTTTCAGCACTTTCAAGGTCTATAAACGGTAAATAATCCCGTTTAAGTGTTTTAACAAAACTTTCAGCCATGCCATTGGATTGAGGGCTTCCAACAGCAGTCTTGCAATCTTCTATGCCAAGGGCCTTAAGCAAATGCCTCGTTTTCTGGCTGGTATAGGCAGAGCCATTGTCGGTCAACAGTTGCAATGGCGTCGGTACTTGATTAACCGATCCAAAACGTCTATTTACTGCCAATAAAATTTGCTCTTGAGCCATCCAAGCCGGTAGTCCTCTTCCTTTTTTTGCTACAAAGGAAATGACTTCTCGGTCGCAACAGTCCAATACAAAAGTCATCGATACATGCTCGCCATTGAAGCACTTAAACTCCAATCCATCCGAACACCAACGTTTATTTGAAGCATCTACACTGACCTGTCCATTGTGCTCTTTCGAGTATCCCGGCAAAGAAGGTTTGCTGACAAGAAGCAAATGCCGCTGCTTGGCTACACGATAAACCCGTTTAGCATTAACCCTTGGCTGGTTTGTCTTTTGTCGTTTCCTGTTAATGACAGCGGTTAAGCGTTTATAGCCAAAGCTTGGATGTCGACCCAGAGCTTCTTGGATTTCCTTTTGCAAACTATCATCTTGCTGCAGATGAGTTTGCCGATTACAGGCTCAACGACGATCCTTCCAATCATCAGAGCGTTTAAGCAGAACATTGACTCTGGAGCGCGCTACGCGGAGTAATTGACAGGTTCTGCTGACACTATGATTTCTCCTAATCATGGCTAACGCGCAATCCATTTTTTTGATTGCATGTACTCAACCGCGTCTTTGAGTAGTGCATTATCGGCTGTTGCCTGTCCGAGAAGTCTTTGAAGTCTTTTGATCTCTTCAAGAGCGGCTTCGTACTTCTTTGCCGAAACAGTGCCTTCTCCGGTTTGTACGGCGGTGAGAGCCCCTTGTTTATCTAATGCTCGCCATCGAAAAAGTTCTGATGGTGCAATGCCGTGCGCTCTGGCAACACTTGAAACGGTATTACCGGGAAGATAAGTTAGACGAACTAATTCCAATTTTTCCTGTGTGGAATACCTTTTTCGCCTCTCAGGAACGATTACAACGCTTAGACTGGGGGTTTGAGAGCAGCCTCCGCCTACGGCTCCGTCAGCCCTCAAAGTATTGTTAGTACTAGTCCTAGTACTAGCACTATCGCTTACAACGACTTCTTCAATAATTTCTTTTTTATTCATGAAAAAACCTCTATAACAATTTTAGGTTATAGAGGCTGTCCTGTGATATTTGGGTCCCTTCCAGAGGAGACTCATTAGGGAGGTCCATCTTTAAGGACGTCAAAATAAAACTAAACATACCCATCTAGCACATTGGTGCCGTTATCACAACACAATGAGCCTAATCTAGTCTCACTCCTTTCTACCAAAGTGCTCTCAATTAACAGGTTGAAAGCACTTCGTAAGCATCAAAGTTCTTATCCTTAAATTAATCAAAGAAGAACCGCACACCGCCCGAGACGATGTAGCTGCTCGTATTCGAGCCGCCGAACACTTTTTCAGCTTCGAGGAAGTAGTACTTATCCTTGTTGTGCAGGTAGCTCATGCCAAGGCCTGCGCTGTACCACGTGTCGTCATTTTCATAACGAACGCGCATCGTACCCGTGGCGTCTTTAGCCTTGATGTCCTGCTTACCCATGAACTCGTGCATGATGTCACCGCGAGCGTAGAAGGTGAAGGGATTGTCACGCGTGACATCCTTACCGGCTCTCACACCCACGCGCCCAATCAAGCTGTGAATGCCGTCTAAGCGGACATCCGTGCCTTGCGAGTTCGTGTACTCAGCCGAAGTGACATAGGCGTATTGCAGCTGAGCCTGCGGTTCGATGAACCAGGACTCTTCGTTCGAATACTTCTTGCCGTGTTCAAGAGAAACGGAGATAACGTTGTTATCGTAGTCGCCCGTGATCTTTTCACCGGTCGTAGGCGCATAGATCTTGTATTCGTTGTCGATCAAGCTGCACTTGATGATGAAGTCAGTGTAGTCGCCTTCATTGCCAAGCCAAGTGGTATAGAACCAGACGCCGTAGCGATCCAAATCGCCTTCGCCGCTGATGTGGTGGTAATCGGTGTCGCCATTCATGTAGTCAAAAGCAACACCCGTGTGGAATTCGCCGGTTTCTTTAACGTAGCGGGAATCCACACCCACTTCGACCATGGTGTTATCCAAGCGGAAGGACGAGCGCTTGCCGATATCATCGTGGCGGATACGCGCCCAGAGACCGTCTTCATGGCCTTGGCTGAAACGCATTTCGCCTTGACGTTTATTGAGCGTGTCCAGCTGCACGGCGTTGGCGTAGTTGGCTCTGGCGTGATCGATGATGGTCTTACCGGAGTCAGACGGCGTCGCATCCTTGCGGTCCACAAGTTTAAAGTTCGTGGTTTCGCTGATGGTGCCGTCAGCTGCCTGTGTCGCAGCTTCATAATTGAGCGCTAACGTTGCGACAGCGCCTTCCTCGTAACCGAAGAGTCCGTCAACAACAGTGGAACCCGGTTTTTCATGAGACATCTCGGTGCCGTTATAGATGTCGTTTTCGGGGTTGTTGTCGTAGCTGTCAGTTGCCACTTCGTATTCAACGTTTAGGGCGCCTTTGTCATAGGTAAAGGCACGGAACTTCGCCTTTGAGCCCGCACCAACCGTTGCAAAGCGCAGGCCGTTTAAGCCGCCTTTGTACATATCGTCAACCGTCACGGCATCGACGACGTTGACGTTGTACTCACCGTTTGCGTTACGGATGTAGAGCATATCGCTCACATCACGGTTGCCGTCCAAGCTCATGTTAAAGGTGGCGTTGCCCTTTAAGTTGTAGACGGTGAGGGCGTGAGCCGTGGAATTACGGTTCGTATTGGCGTTCACCAAGTCAATGAGAACGTTCTTCGCGCCGTCAGCAACAGAGATATCTGTAATCCAGCTTTGTCCGGTCACATTCCACCGGGCGTTGTCGCCCATCCTCAGGTTAACCTGACCGCCCTTGAAAATTTCAGAGCTAAAGGCCGGGTCAAAGAAGGTGGTGTGTTCAGAGTCCGTGATAAAACCGGCGTCACCGTAGTCATCCGCGCGCCCGGTGAGAACACCGTTGGCGCCGATATCAACGGTTAATTCACCGTTATTACCAGCGAGCAGGTTGCCAGTGACAACGAGACCGTCAGAGGCGCTCTTCGGAGCGATGTTAACGGTACCGGCGTAGGCCGAAAGGATGTCGCCCGTAACGCTGCTTAATACAGCTTTACCTTCACTGTCAGTTGTATTGGCGTATTTAATTTGAACTTGCGCACGATCTTCAACAGGTTTATTAACGATTTCATCAGTAAGGTTAACAGCCGTACCCGCGGCGATGGCGATGTCGATGCTGTTTAAGCTCTTTTCGTAGCTATCGGTTGTGATAGACGTGAAGCCGTCAATATTGATATCGGCGCCATCGTAAGCCCAGACGACACGTTCGAGGTCGGTGTGTACACTGCTGTCGGCTAAGGTTGACAGATAGTTCTGTTCACCGGTTAACGAAATCTCTGCGCCTTTTCCTTCGGCGTACAAGGCAGAAATCACATGATTATCTTTAAATTTATCATCGGTAGCGCTATTTAGATTACCGGCGTTACTAATGACAGCATATGATCTGACAGTATTCGTTTTACCGTCAATAGATACTGAAGCCCCTTCATTTTTAGAAGAGATTGCACCAAAAATGGAGTTTGTTTCCTGTGCAGAGATATCAACCATACCCCCAGTTAATGCTCGAATCGCTAAACCAGATCCATAACCGTCACTGAAGTCAGAATAAATATCATTTCCTTCGGATGCAGTTAATTCAATTTTCCCAGAATTTTCAGAACTTAAACCAGTATGTGCAGAGATGACATTTTTACCTGTGTAGTCAACATTGTTTTCGTTAACACTATTATCCCCAGTTGCAGTCAATTTGACAGTTGCATTTTCACCGTTGGATCTCAAACCTGTAGATCCAGCCTGGACATAGTTACCCGATGATGTAATGCTGATTGTTGGTTCTGTAGCAAAGTACTTCCAAGAATACACACCAGTACCGGAAGAATGTATGGAGGTTAATTCACTGATTGTTGCATCTATGTTGCCGCTTACGGCATAGAGAGAATAAGCTCTAGTGGTAGTAGCGGCAGAGGTGTCAATTTTTAGCCTATCGCCAATGAAATTGACAAAGCCATTTTGAACTTGAACACCATATGAGTAGGCGTTGCCACTGTACGAGGTTAATTCTAAAATTTCTCCCTCAATCAAGAAATCATCAGTTTGATTTGAAGTAACAAATACCGCAGAGCTGTCAGAGGAGCTAGTGTCGCTGGTACTGATAATCGAGACATTTTCTGCGGATTTGATTTTGACGGTTCCTCCTGTTGAGTTAATCGCTCTGTTAGATGAGGTTCCTCCCATCGAAGCAATCAATACACTTCCTGTTTCCGTTGTTAGGTTAACATTACCTGACATGTTTTGAACTGCCCAAGAATTTAAACCTGTGGCGTTTGTGGTAATCCTAATCCCGTACCCGGAATCATCCTTTCCACGCGAATTTAACGATATTACTGCGTCTTGCCCGTTATCAATACCAATTAATGAGCCGTTGCCGTTAGCATTTAAGAGAATATATCCACCAGCATTTAAGGAAACTCTTGAATTTAAATTACCCGAATCATTTGTAATGGCTGTTAAATCAGAGTCTTCTCCAGCTACCGCAACAGAAGCAGAAATTGTGATATTTTCTTTTGCTTTCAGCTCGGTGACGCCCCCGTTGTCATTAATTAATCCATGTATGTTGCTTGCAGCCATATTTTTATCATTTGCGACATTAACGTTGATTGAGCCATTTTCTGAAGACAGTGTTAATTGGCTAGAGTACTGATTACCACTTAAAGTAGATGTGTTGTTAGCAATACCTTGGATTCTCGCCGAAGTGTTTGCTGTGATTGAAATATCAATATCATCATTCGCTTTTATCTTAGTTACGGCGCTAAATTGATTTTCAATACCATTTACATTTTTATCCAGTGACTTAGTATCAGAATAATGAATATTTAGGGATTTAATTGGATCCATTGTCAAAGTACTACCGTGGGTGACATTGACTCCAAAGAATGCGCTTTCAGCAATTTGAGCGATGTTTATATCAAATGAAGCGTTTGAATCACTAAATTTTTCGTCTACGCCAACATAGCCACCATCTTCATAGATCCCATTAATAAAAATAGGTTGACCGTTATTTTCAATTTTTGCGTGTGAGATCGGAGAAACAGCTAAGAAGGTAACAAAGGCAGATGCGGCTATAAAAGCTTTTGGAGAGGAGTTACTCTTTACCCCCCGAAGAGCTACGGACAAGTCACGGCCGATCCAATCGGCGATTGAATTTTTCTTGAATTCAAAGGTATGTTTAGACATAGGAGTGACCTAAATTAAATAAAAATTAATTAGGCCATATTATCAAATAAAATTTGTGTTACGCCACAGCGAAAATGTCACATCGAGGTTGCTCATACATGTCAGGATGTTTAACATTTTCCGTTAAAGAGAATTAACTACTGGTTTTGCTCCGTAAACAAATACTCGGCAGTTGGTTCTCTTTTCTTTATCTCATTAATTCGATAGTCAATGGTTTTACTCGTTTCTTCATAACGAACCACCTCCTGCCCAGATTTAATATCCGTTATTTGAAACGGCAAACTAACGTACTTTCCTAGTCTTTTTGTCGGTGAGTAAAGGATTTCGTATCGATTTTCCCTTTCGTAATAAACGAGAAATACCTGTCTGTACTGGTATCTCATTTTTTCCTCTTTGATTAAAACCTCAAAGCGTTTTTTATTTTGTGAAAAAGATAACCTCTTGCCGAGGTTCTTCTTACTCCAACTGGCACAGATTCGATGCAATTGCTCACGATTTTGACCAAAAGGGATATGAACATCAGTTATTTCTCGAGCTTGAACAGAAAACTCCTCGTTGTAGTCATCAATAAACCGATCAATATTGGCATTGGCTTGTTCAATATTGGTAATGCCTTCATAAGCAAATTGATGGGGCCATCGACCTTGAAGAGTTTTATTTAAACGCTCTATTCGCCCTTTTGCCTGAGGCGTTTGAGCATAAATTGTTTCTATTCCTAAGTGACGACAAACTCTTTCGTAATCGGTTAGCTGATAATTTCGCCTCAATGTTCGATGATCGCCAACAGGTGTGAAAATACTGTGCCGGTCACTGTAGAAAGCCAACGGAATACCGTAACGCCACACATGTTGCTCAATCAATTCCCTGTAACTGAGTGAATTTTCAGTTGGAGCAAATTAAGCGGCCGTGATTCGACTGGTCGCATCATCGATAAAGACCATTAAGCAAGCACGATCTCTTTGCGGCCCAAACCAATGATGAGGGCTTCCGTCCAATTGAATCAACTCTCCGAACTGAGCTCGCCTTCGTCTTAAAGGATGTTGGTTGCTTTTCCTTTCTTGTTGTAAAACGGGATCCACCTTGAGTAACCGCCTTAATGTCTCAGCTGATACTTCGATGCCTTCATGTCGAAGATAACGAATAGCCAAGCTGTAAGGCATTTGACGCAATGATTCTTGTTGCATTACTCCAAGGATCTTTTCGCGTGTAGATGAGTCGATCTTGTTGTGAGGTTCCTTACCGGTATTGCCATGGACTAAACCATCAGCGCCAAAGTCTCGATATTTGGCAGCTAGCCTCATAATCGTACGAGGAGTGCGTTCGAGCATTATGGATGCTTGCTTTAACGATATTGAACCCTCTACATAGGCTTCAATAACCGAGACATCTATGTGTTTCTTTTCTGTCATGGATTTCTTCCCAATCCTTGACACATATGAGCCGGCTAATTTTAATGAGGCAAAGGTGACATTTTCGCTGTGTCAACCCCTATGACAAAGTCGCTTTGTCGGATGTGACAAATTCGCTGTGGGCGACGTGACATAATCACTGTGGCGTAACAGAAAATACTGAAAAGTTTATTTGATCAACTGTCTTAAATTAAAATATCGCAAAAATCTCTTAATTAAAAAAAGGAGTAATTATGATTCAAATTGCCCCCCCCCCGAGGACACTTTATCATTAGAAAAAAAGCAAAGAATCCAAATTCTCTGAAACTTGTTGCTTTACTTGTCCTTTCAATATTTTCATCGGTTTCCTATACAGCTCCCATCATTTCAACAGATGGAGGAGTATTGAGTTTGAAGGGTTTTGCTGAGAATAACAGCACCGCCCAGATTCAGCCTCTAAATGACTTACTGAATAGTAGCCCTGTACATAATTATTCAGGGCTCGAAATTGACTATTACTCTCCTATGTTTCAAAGTCAATTCACTGTTAATCTAGTTAATCGTGAATTAAATGTTAATGGTGAAACCTCTGCAAGTCTTTATGGGACTAAATTTATAAATTACCACGGTTCTGGTAATCACCTTTTTTATCTCGATGGATCAACTTTGAGATTTTCGGGTGATGTTGTTGCAAAAATTGAGCAACCAGGTGGTCCAGAAGAAGTTGGTGCAAACTTACTTTATGCGAATAACGGTTCTTACGCTGAAGTGGGTAAACCAGATTCGGTTGTACAGATGTGGACAATTGCCAGAAGTCCGGATTTAATTAGCGCTAAAAACGGCAGTACAGTCAAATTTAATTCAACAAAAAACCAGCTTTTGGGAACCATTGATTTAATGGATAGCGCAGCCATTAATTCAAAAGTCAACTCCGTTGAAATAGTCTTTTCAGGAGCCGATGCGTATTGGTTTGGCGATGAAAAAACATATATGAATACGGATTATAAATTTCATCAAAATTATGATGATTGGTTATTAACCGAGGCAGATAATTTTACTCTGACGTTTAATAATCAAGCCCAATGGTCGTATTTGGGTATTCAATTAAAAAAGGAAGAGTATTACACCATTCCCAAACGCATCAGTTCCATTGAATTAAATGGTGGGATTATTAATCTGTATGACGCTGATGTCGAACGATATTGGAAAGAGTTGGGTATTTGGGATTTGATTCAGAATGAAGCCTTCGACATGAATGTCGAAGGAAAACATGATTACGTCCGCATCGGTCATTTAAAGGGTAACGGAGGTATTTTCCGCTTGGATCTCAATGGCGACGATAAAACACAAAGTGACATGGTCTACATTGAATCTGGTGAAGGTACGCACTACTTTGAGCCTTATAACCTCCAGTTGCTTGAATCTATCACACCTGAAAATACTCTGACATTTGCTTTAGTGGCCAAAGGTAGCTCTGTTCAATTCAGGGATAAACAAAATATTCATGGTCAAGCGCTTGTAGATTACGAACTGGAAATTGCTAAAAAAGAAGGAATTACGAAAGCAGATTTAGACAATCCCGACAATGCCTACTGGGATAAAACAGCCAATATTGATGCAGCGACTGCAGATCAGGCAGATTTGGCTAGAAAAATCGATATGAATGAATTCTTGGATGGTACCAATTGGTTTATCAGAAGAGTGACACTTAAAGAATCTGCTGCCGCTGTCGGTATGACGGGTGCTGGTTATGCGAGCTACGACGCTGCGATCGAAATGGATAGGCGAGATCGTCGTTTAGCTGAGCAAGTTCGCGATATAGAAAATTTAGATAATGGTCTTTGGGTTCGTGTGCATCATGGCAGAAGCGGGGCAGAGAACCAATATCGTTGGGATCGCACCGGGGCAACCGTCGGTATTGATCGTCAAATCACTGGTAACAACCGTTTAGGTGCGTATTTTACTTACACGCAAGGAGACACAGAGTTTTTAGATGTCCGCGGTGACGGAGACATGAAGCGCTACGAATTGGCTGTGTTTGATACCTTGCAGTTGGGACAGCATTATTTCGATTTTGTAGGTCGTTTAGGCCGCGTTTCCAGTGACTTTAACGTCGGTAATCAAAGTTACAGTACTTCCGGAGACTTTGATCAAGATTATGCAGCTGTTTCTGCTGAGTACGGATATCAGTTGCTCGATACTAACGGCGTTTTCATAGAACCGCAATTGCAAGTACAGGTAGCTTACGTTGATGGTTACGACTATGACAGTCAACGCGGTATGCAAGTAGACGTCGATAGCGAAACAAGTGTTATTGGCAGAGCAGGCCTTAGAGCTGGTCGTGAAATCACGACTTCAAGTTCTAACGGGTCTTTCTACGCTAGGGCGGATGTTTATCACCAATTTACTGACGGGCAGGATGCTGTTTTCAGTGATCAGCAAGGTCATCGCCTAGATGTGAATTGGGGCGATACGGACACTTGGGCTTCATTTGGTGTAGGTACTTCTTGGGTTTGGAAAAACCGTTTAGGTTTGCAGTTAGACGTTGAAAAGGTTGCCGGAGGAAAAACGGAAGACACTTGGCTGATGTCTGGTCGCTTCAGTTATTTGTTCTAATTCTCAAAGCTAAAGGGCCGGCAGACGTAAGTCTGTCGGCCTATTGCTATCTGCGGCTATTGGGCAGAAATAGAGTCCATGTATTTGCAATACGTTTCTTTGGTGAGAATCGGTTTGAAGTGTTCGCAAATACGTTGAGCTTCCTGAGCCTCATCTGCCAACAAGTCAATAATTGTCATTACCAGCACTTTTGCTGTTTTCTTTAATCCAGCTTCTTTATTGTTAAAATTGTAGCTTGCACCGTGCAATACACCCTTGACGCAGCCAACCCAGGGATGAACCACAGGCATTAAGTGAGAGACGTCTCCCATATCAGTGGAACCTGCTGAATGGACGCCTTCAACGACATTTTCCGCTCCAAAAACCGCTTTAGCATTTTCGCGAAGCACATCACGGAAATTTTCATCTGGGCGAAGCGGAAGATAACCCGGTAAGTCCTTAATTTCACAGGTTGCGCCAATAGCATCGGCTCCGGCTTTTAGAGCCCGGTTGATGGCCTTATTGTAACCAGTGAGGGCTTCAAGGCGCGCAGCACGTACATAGCTTTCCATTTTCACACGATCAGGAATCACATTGACGAGATCTCCCCCTGCATTAATGATTGGGTGAAAACGCACGCAGTCATCGTCTCGGAAAGTTTCACGGATAGCATTGACGCCCATTACGCCCATCATGGCGGCATTTAATGCATTAATCCCTTTGTCGGGGGCGCCTGCTGCATGAGCAGCCTTTCCGCGGTATTCGATTAATTTACCGATAAAGCCGTTACAGCTTGCTCCGACTTGAAATTCACCATTGGGATTGTCTGTCGGATCGACGTGCATTTGCATGGCCATATCAATGTCATCAAAGCCTCCTTGAGCGATGATTTCTGCCTTGCCGCCCAAGTAGCGTAATTTCCCTTTTTCGCGAAGGCTGTTGCGGTAATCAATTTCCACGTATTCTTCTGCAGGTACAGCAAAAAAGACTACATCACCATCGAGATACTGCATAATGCCGGTATCCTTAAAGGCCATGGCCACAGCCAACAAATTACCGATTTGTACATTGTGACCGCAGCAATGCGCTGCACCTGTTATCGGATCGCAGTTGGGATGGTCGCGGCAGATAATAGCGTCTAATTCGCCAAGTAATGCAATGGTTTTCTTCGACTGACGACCTTTTACTCTAGCCTTGACTCCGGTGATACCCCAACCGTCGGAGTAATTCATTCCAAGTTGATCGAAAACCGCTTTAACTTTTGCAGACGTCTTCTGTTCTTTAAATCCAAGTTCAGGTTCTGCAAAAATATCCATAGCGACTTTTTCGATATCGTCATAACGAGCGTCAATTGCCTGACAGACGAGTTCTTTTAATTGTGCTTTATTCATCTTCTTTGCCTTTAAAAAAGAAACTTTAAAAAATACCTTCCAAGTGCAGCATGATTTCAGCTAAAGCCGTTGCGCAGATAAAACTGCCGGCTGCAACCGCCAATGCTACGGGGACAATTCGCCAGGAGAGCTGCTTAAACGCTTGCAAGTCTTTACCTAAGCATAAGCCGCCGTAAGCAAGAATGGGCGTCGTGATAGAGAGGAAACCAACATTTTTCGTTTGGGCAAGGATCCAGTCGCTTAACGGGAATTGGGGCATGGAAACCACCACAGCAACGATCGATACCCAAAAGACCATTGGTAAAAGTTTGAATCCAGGTAGCCAACTGATGACAATGCCGACAACCGTAATCATGACTAAGACCAATGCACCAATAGAACCCGCAGCAAGATCTCCGTTACTGCCCACAAAGTGAGCAATGACCGAATAAACTGCCGTGACAACCAAAATGAAGAGGATGTCTTTCATTTTTTCTAAATAAGCCAACATAATTTTTTCCTTTCAAAATTTGTTTCGTTGATTTCTCTAATTCAATACGGCCCCGTGGGGATCTTCTCGACGTTTATCCCCGGTAAAGAATTCATAGATTTTGATCGTAACGGGAAGCGAAACAAACAGCGCAAAATAAATACCGAGAATCGAGGTCATTAAATTGGCTGCTGCTGCATAAGCTTGAATTAATTGAGCTTCATGCGGGTAGGAGGCTACGATCGATCCCACGCCTGCGGCCATCATGCTTGCAGAACCAATTCCTGCACCCATTGCCAGGGCATGCGGATGAAACCAGTCAAGCTGAGCAATTACACCGGCTAATAGCGAAATCCAAAGCGCTCCGAAGACCGTACCGCAAATGTACATACCCATCACTCCACGGCCTTCTGCGCTATCCAAACCAAACTTTTCACCGATAATGGCGACATTGGCTTCACGGTCAATCGAGTAGCAAGCCCCGATAGCTTCGCGTTTCATTTTCAGTAGCAGCGCAACCGGTAAACCGAAGATCAAAGTTCCGAAGAAATGCCCAAATTCCTGCATGATGAGTGCCCAACCGGAATTGAGCAAAATTTCTAGGTTAGGTCCGATATCTAGACCGATTTTTGCAATTAAAACCAGCATGGCAATCGGCATGAATTTTGCAGCACGGTCCATCTGAGAGGTATTGAGGATGTGAAGCCTGGGCAGACTGAGAATACCGCCGATAACAAGTGCAAACAAAAGCGGCAGCATGACAACGAGCCCGAATTTTTGGGTGCCGATGCCTTCTGCGATGACCACAACGATTAGCGCCAATATGTGCAGTTTGAGGTTTGCGATCTTTTGCATGATGCGTTCCTTTCATCTATCGCAGGGGTCTTTTGATGTAAAGGCCTTTGCGGATTTTTCAAGACACTGACCCATACAAAAATCCTTTTAGGGAGAGGATGAAGAAACTTTCAGAGGTATAAATGCAAAACCTCAAAAAAGACTTCAAAGTCTTGAAAAACGTAAATTGTTAAAAGTCGGATGTTGTGATGTTTGACTCTTTGGGAGAGTGGGCTATCACGAAGCCTTTGTCAGACGGGCACCTTAGAGAGATGAACCCGTTGATGTAGTGGAGGTAGTTGTAGAGGATGAGGAGGAGGTCAAAACCAACGCAAAATTAGGCAAAGGTTTGTAACAGTGCTGTAAGGCATTTAATCGCGCTATACGTACTAGCATGATGACTCTCCTAAAAGCTCGAACGGTAAAAAATCACCGAACTTGTTAACACTCTAGCAGAGCTGTATCAAGTTGAGGGGAAAATTTTTTCTATTTTCTAATCGTTTCTGACTAGAGAGAAAACGGTGTTATTTTCTGGAAAAAAGAAAAAGACGCTCATCAGCACAGTCGGTGAGCGTCTTAAAAAAGAGCAAAGATTTATCTTTTAGCCGGGGAATTTTTCTGCCAATCGATCAAATTCCTCACTCCATTCATGCTTCCATTTTTCCTTTGTTTCTTCATCAATCCAGGCGCCATCAATGCCGTTAATCATGAAGTTTTTGAGATCAGCAACGGTGAAATTCAGAAAGTTATACATCAACATCCATGTTTGAGTAGCGTTGACATGGTGCATTGTGGGATCGTCCGTGTTCGGATGCACACGAAGTCCCATTGGGACCATTTTGCGGATAGGTTGCTTTAGTGCCCACTCTTCATCACTAAAGGTGCGTAAATAGTAAGAATTAGTCGGGACCACAGTAATGATTAACCCCGCTTTTTTCACTTCTTCGACAAGTTTAGGATTGTCGATAATCGTGTAGCAATGGTCTAAACGATCGGCTTTTAAAAGCTTCATGGCCGTTTCAATGTTTCGCCAGTGGCAACCGAATTCACCTGCGTGAATAGTAACCTTAAAGCCCGCATCTTTAGCCATAAAAAAGGCCTTCCAGAAATTTTCCGGTTCATGATCATTTTCGCGGTAATCAATGCCGATGCCAATGGTTTCAGGGGCACGATTAGCAATCATTTGGCGAGCCAATTCTACGGCTGCCTCAGGGGAATCCTCACGATCAATGGAGGGAATCAACCGACCGATGACGCCGAAATCACGCTCGCCTTCGTGAATGCCCTCAATAATGGCAGCCTGTGCATCAGCATAGCTGTAATGACGGGCAAGCCCGGTGTAATTCCAGAAAAACTCTGTGTAACGGATGCCGTGTTTTTTGCAATCAGCCAAATATTCATAAGTGATGCGTTTGAGCATTTCGGGTTTAATCAAAATATGCTCTTCAAGCGCACGGAAAATACGCAATACGCCAACGGGCTTATCTCCGCGGGTAAAGAAGCCGTCGATTTCTTCTTGCGTAACGGGCGCTCCAGACTCTCTGACCAAGTCTTCGAAAGTGCTTTTTTGAGTCGTTCCTAACAGGTGGCAGTGCAATTCGGTCTTAGGAATTGCACTGAAAAATTTCATGTGCTCTTCTGTCATAGGACGGGCAAAGGGTGAATCTGGAACAAAAGCTGGGTTGTCTTTACGCATGAATCAATCTCCGAGAAAACTAAAAGAGGCGGTGAAAACACCGCCTCCAAATTATAAAAGGATCAAGTCCTAGATGACGACGCAGCCGGGCGCGCCTTCAGGGCGTTCGACAATTTCGCCTAAACGGAAGACTTTTTCGCCTTCGGCTTTAAAAGCTTCGACGGCACGATCAGCATCAGCTGCGTCGACAATGACCACCATGCCGATACCATTATTAAATACACGGTGCATTTCGTGGGAATCAATATTGCCGGCTTTTTGCAACCAATCAAAAACTGCGGGACGAGTCCAACTGTCAGCGTGAATGACTGCTTGAGTATTTTCAGGCAAGACGCGGGGCACATTTTCAATGAGTCCGCCGCCCGTGATATGAGCCATTCCTTTGATCTTCACGGTCTTCATGACATTTAGGACTTGTTTGACATAAATGCGTGTAGGTTCCATCACGCAATCAGCTAATGTGCGACCATCAAGGGGCATGTCCCAGGGAGTGTTTGTTACTTCAACCACTTTTCTGATCAAAGAAAAACCGTTAGAGTGGGGGCCGCTTGAGGCAAGACCCAAGATAACATCACCGGCTTTTATAGATTTGCCATCAATCGCTTCGTCTTTTTCAACGATGCCAACTGCAAAGCCAGCTAAGTCATATTCGCCTTCCGGGTACATACCGGGCATTTCAGCCGTTTCGCCGCCGATTAAGGCGCAACCGGCTAATTCGCACCCCTTAGCAACACCGGCCACGACACGTTCTGCTACATCAACATCAAGTTTGCCGCAAGCGTAATAGTCAAGGAAAAAGAGGCTTTTTGCGCCTTGCACAAGAATGTCATTGACGCTCATGCCGACTAAGTCTTGTCCTACAGTATCGTGTCGGCCGAGTGTAAAGGCGAGCTTTAGCTTAGTGCCGACGCCATCGGTTCCTGTTACTAAGACCGGATTTTTATATTCTTTTGAAATTTCAAACATTGCGCCGAAGCCGCCAACACTAGCTAAAACACCGGGAATCATGGTGCGCTTAGCGAGCGGTTTGATGCGTTCAACAAGTTCATCACCGGCGTCAATGTCTACACCGGCGGCAGCGTAAGAAAGTTGAGTCATGGTAATTGCCCAAAAAAGTGAAAGTGGCGGTACACTTGCGTATCCGCATTAATCTAGTCATTGTAGCAAGGGATTAAAACCTTCACGTAAAGCTATCTATGTTATTTGAGCAGTTGCCGTTAGACATCGCTATGGAACCCGCCGCCACGCTGGATAATTTTGTGGTTGGCGAGAACGGAAGTGCGCTTACCTGCCTGAGACAAATGCTTGAGACAGGTGAGCCTCAGCTCGTGTATCTATGGGGAGAGTCGGGCGTAGGGAAAACTCATTTGGCATTGGCAATGGGACTCAAAGACTCTGACGTTCCGACATTTACTGCTGATCGTCTGCGCTATGCAGTCGACGATATTGACACTTTAACCGAAGACGGCTTGGATCGGCTTTTTGCCTTGATCAATGAAGTGAGAATTCATCCCGGTGCGACTTTAGTGATGACGGGAAAAAAGTCACCTGCTGAGAAGTTCGTCCGACCGGATATCTGTACCCGACTGACTTGGGGTGCCGTTTTTCACATCCGTGCTTTGGAAGGGGAGATGTGGTTGGCGCTGTCAGCTCAGGCAAGAGCTCGCGGTATAGAGGTGAGACCTGAAGCTGAAAACTGGATGAAAAATTATTTGCCCAGAAATATTAAAACACTCTCTCATCTACTAAGCGAAATGGATCGAGAGCTTTTGGCAAAGAAAAAAGCTACGGTTACGGTTCCTGTACTGAAAGCATGGCTCAACAAACATGGAGAGATACTTTGAAGCTTGCAATTTTTGATATGGACGGAACGTTAATGCCGATTGATGTCGGCGTCGTGTGGGTTGACTTCCTTGCTCAAAGAAGCGGTGCCGATTTGTCAGAAGCCTTAGTTTTAAAGAAAAAATATCTCGATGACTATCATTGTGGACGTTTTCAGGTTGAACCTTTTATGTACTTTCATATGGGATTACTGAAACGCTTTTCTCGACAAAACCTTGATCGTTTAAGGGAGCAATTTGTCAAAGAGGTAGTCGAGCCCAATATCACCCCTTCGGCGAAAAATTTGGTCGCTGCAATGAAAGAAGACGGTTATACGGCTGTAATGGCAACCGGTACTCAATCTTATATTTCAGAGACGGTTGCAAAGGCTTTCGGTATCAATTACCTTTTGGCTACGCGGCCTGTTGAAGACAGTATGGGAGAGTTTACGGGCGAATTTATAGGTGGTTTTTGCTATGGTAAGCACAAGATTGACCGATTAAAAGAGTTTTGTGCAACACATCAGATTCCGCTTTCTGATTTATCGGAAAGCGTAGCGTATACAGACTCCATTACAGACTTGCCCTTGCTACAATTTGTCGAATCATTTCATGGTCATGTGGTCGCGACCAATCCGGATCCCCAATTAAAAGAACAAGCGCAAAAAAGCGGTTGGGCTCTCTTAAAGCTTTTTGATAGAGCATGAGTCCTTTGATTTCGGATAGTGGTCGGCTATCAAGGATGGACAATGTTTAAAAACATTATTGCCTATACAAAGGGACTATTTTCTACTAAAACACATACTTTGCCGGCTCATTACGTTAAAACGCCTCGGGTTATTCAAAGAGATGAACACGGAATTGATCGTCGCTTAGTGAGTCTTGAAGCGATGCGCACGGTAAAAAATCTCCAGCGCGCCGGTTTTGAAGCCTATGTGGTCGGCGGAGCCGTGCGCGACCTACTGTTGGGAGTGACGCCGAAAGATTTTGATGTTGTGACTGATGCAACACCAGAAGAAGTTAAACGTTGCCAAAAACGTGCCATTATCATCGGTAAGCGGTTTCGTTTGGTTCACGTGATGTTCGGTCGAGAAAAAATTGAATGCTCGACTTTTCGCGCTTTGGAGGGAGCCGGCGTAAGAAAAGACCGATTCGGTCGGGTGATTTCCGATAACGTATTTGGTGAAATGTGGGAAGATGCTGCCAGACGCGACTTCACCATCAATGCCCTTTACTACAATCCGACCACTGAAGAACTTATTGATTATCACAACGGGATGCAGGACATTCTGGACGGTGTTGTCCGGATGATCGGTGACCCGGAAGAGCGGTATCGGGAAGACCCGGTGAGAATGCTTCGGGCGGTGAGAATTGCCTCAAAACTTCAATTTAAAATCGATGAAGCAACGCTTGCGCCGATCACGCGTTTGGCGCCGTTGTTGGCCAATGTACCCGAAGCCCGGTTGTTTGATGAAGCGGTCAAACTCTTAACTTGCGGACGCGCTATTGACTGTATGGAACAGTTGCGTCACTTGGGGCTTTATCGCAATGTCATTCCGCTTTTGGAAGTTGCGCTCAAAGAACAAAAGGGCGAGCGCTTTTTAATGCTCGCCATGAAGCGCACCGATGAGCGTATTGCGATCGGTAAAAAAGTGTCTCCGTCCTTTTTGTTTGCCACGCTTTTGTGGCCTTTGACTTACCGTCACTTTGAAGAGCGTATTTCTCGCGGAGAGAGTCAAATTCAGGCCATGATTGAGGCAGGGCGCCATGTGCTTGACAAACAATGCGAGAAGCTTGCCATTCAAAAGCGCTTTGTGGAAGATATTCTCACGATTTGGGTCTTGCAAATTAAACTTTTGCGTCGCGGAACAAAGTCGGCGATGGGTCTTTTGAACATTCCAAAGTTTAGAGCCGGTTACGACTTTATGCTTTTGAGAAGTCAATTGGAGTTTGTTGATCCGAGTATTGTCGAGTGGTGGACAAAATTCCAGGAAGTCGATGAAGAGACTCGTTTGAGCATGATTCGGGAGCAGGCAGCTGCAAACGCTCAAGCTAGAAAACCTAAAAAGGGAGAGCTTAAGAAGCCATCAAAAGCTCAAATTAAGAAGCAATTGCTGCTCGAAGCCGATAGTTGGCAGCTTGTTCGCGATTTGAGCGCGCCCGCCGGAGAAGACTCAACAGTTAACTTAATTGATGATGACGAGGTTTTCGCTCAACCGACGCCTCGCCCCAGACGACGCCGAGCACCTATTCGCCGAAAGAAAATCAAGATTGAGGATTAACGATGCAGAAAGCTTTTATTGCGCTCGGAGCAAACTTAGGTAATGCAAGAGAGGCTCTATCTGAGGCAGTCGTTCGTTTAAATCAGATAAAAGAGATAGAGGTCACGAAGTGTTCGTCTTTTTATCGAACGGACCCCATTGATTCCAGTGGGCCGGATTACGTAAATGCTGTGGTGGAAGTGCAAACCTCTTTAAATGCTCCAGAGCTGTTGCAAACGCTTTTAGATATTGAAAAAGAATTTGGCCGTCAGAGACCACTCGGTGTTCATAATGCACCTCGTACGATGGATTTGGATTTGCTCCTGTATGGCCAGGAAGTCTGTCAAACTGATTTTTTAACTTTGCCGCATCCCAGAATGCATGAAAGAGCGTTTGTTTTAGTCCCACTTTGTGAAATTAGTTCACATACATTGATTCCGGGAAAAGGATGGGCCGAAGACTTTTTAGATAAAGTAAAAGATCAAGGCATTCAAAAAATTGACTGAATTAAGGAGAAATGTTGGAAGATAGATGAAAGTTAACAACAAATAATTAGAAATGGAGGTAAGGTTAACCTTCGCCGAAAGATTTGAAGAAAATATTTGACAGGTTTAAAAACTTCGGTATAATTCCAATCCTCGCTTGCGAAAGCGCGCGGTTAGCTCAGCGGTAGAGCACTGCCTTCACACGGCAGGGGTCACAGGTTCGAACCCTGTATCGCGCACCAGTAAGAGAGTTGACAATCAGTTAGTTGCCCGGGTGGCGGAATGGTAGACGCAGTGGATTCAAAATCCACCGGTGATGAGCCGTGAGAGTTCGAGTCTCTCCCCGGGCACCATAATGTAGTCCGTACGTGTTTGTTATCGTACGGTTTTTTATTGCCTATCAAATGGTTCAGCTGATTAGTTCATAGTCCGTTACAGCAAAAACCATTACAAAAATCCTCAGCCTTGCCCTTGTAAATTAAAATTTGTCAAAACATTGGGAGTTAATGCATCTGATAGGCTCTCTTACGTACATCATGATGACTTAATGTTCATTGTGTGTTTCCGTTAGCTGGATATTGCATGCTTCTAATAAACTAAAGTTGTCTTGCTTTAAAGTTTTTATCCAAATTTCAGAACTTAGGGTAACTGTTTAAATTTTTTAGATAAGACTAATGTTTTTCGCCCAGTTAGTTTAATTTATCATTTTGAATCGAAAAAACTCGTTGTCTCGATTGGAATTTTTTATTAGAGTTTCAAAAAAGCTATATCAATTTTTTTCTCCATGTCCAATCGTCGATCGTTTTTAAAAAAATCGTTGCTTTCAGCAGTGGCTTTAGGTGCCGCTCAGAGCCAGGCCTCTGAACAAACCCTCGCTCCAGAACAGTGGGTAAGCATTATTGATTTGGATCGCTGTGACGGATGCAAAAACTCAGAGATCCCAGCCTGCGTGCAAGCCTGCAGACAAAAGAATTTTCAAAGATTTCCCAATCCGATAAAGCCACTAAAACCTTATTGGCCTCAAAAGTCTTACGAAGACTTTTCTGAAAAACGAGATCAGATAAATCGATTGACGCCTTATAACTGGCTTTTTATCGAAGAAGTCAGGTTGGATAGCGGTGAAACTGTTTATGCACCGAGGCGCTGTATGCACTGTTTTGATGCACCGTGCCGAAAAATTTGCCCTTTCGGTGCAATTGACCGAAGTGAGCAAGGGGCTGTTCAAATTAATCCGGAAGTCTGTTTCGGTGGTGCAAAATGCCGAGATGTTTGTCCGTGGGGAATCCCTCAGCGGCAAGCTGGAGTTGGTCTTTATTTGGATGTTGCTCCGAAATTTGCCGGAGGTGGGGTCATGTATAAGTGCGACTTTTGCGCTGACAGCCTTCAGGCTGGACAGGTTCCCCTTTGTGCACAGGCTTGTCCTCATAAGGCAATGATTTTTATGCCTTTGTCCGAGGCGTTAAAAAAGATTCGTTTAATTGCAAAGAATCGCCAGATTTATGGGTTTAATGAAAACGGCGGGACTGCAACCTGGTATGTTTCATCACATTCTTTTGAAATGATCCATGCAGCATTGATGAAAAGTAAACCGTCAAAAGGCAATGACGGACGACCGGGTTTTCAAAAGGTAAGCGCAAAACTTGAACAATCCTCTGATTGGGCTGTTGCGACACTTGCTGCACCATTTGTAGCAGTGGCTTTAGGTTATGTTGTTGCCCGACGCAAAAAGGCGGGAACGCAGAAGGGTAAGGAGGAAGCAGATGAATAAAGTTTTTAGGCAGAGTCTGCGTAACCGTTTAGTCCACTGGGGCATTGCTTTTTCCTGTTTCGGCTTAATTGTGACGGGCATTCTTCAGATGCCGGTTGCCAAGCGCTATGGTATTACGGCAGTTTTCCCATCCACGGCAGACTTTTTTATCACTTTGCCGTGGCACTACGCCTTTGCAGTTGTTTTCACTGTGCTTTGCGTCTTTCACATCACAGTGCATGCCTTTGAGGGCTCTTTTGATATCGTTCCGAAAAAGGGGGATTTCGGTAAAAGTGTGAAAATCATTCAAGCGCTTTTAACCGGGGGTAAAGAACCACCTTCAGAAAAGTATTTACCTGAGCAGCGCCTCGCATGGGCAGCCTTTGTTGCCGCGTTTGCACTTCTCATTGTGACCGGGTGGCTAAAGACACTCAAAAATTTGACTGGTTTTGATCTGCCTGACCCGATTCTTTTTTGGTTAGCTCAGCTGCATAATGCCGGCATGGTGCTGGCGATCCTTTTGTTTTTCGGGCATATGGCCGCTTTTATTTTCAAAGCCAACCGCCATTTGATTCCGGCTATGTTTTCGGGTTTTGTGGACGCAGATTACGCTAAGCACAGGCACGCCTTGTGGAAGCCTGAAGAGGAAAAGAGATAGGCCACATCGTGCTTGACGTGGCCTGCGTCATAGATTTTTTAAAGTGTTTCGCCCAACGCTTTAATTCTGTCATCTAGCCCTGCTAAGGTTAAAAGCAAAAGAATAGATTTTTGTTCGCAGGCTTCAACGCCTTTCGGATCAAACCACTCGTTTAATGTGTGCGTGCCGTATTCTTTGCCGCCACGACCAAGACAGACTCCCGGAATTTTTCTGGCAATTGCCATATTGGTGTTTGTGCAGCCTCCGGGTTTTAGGCAAGGCTCAATACCAAGCGATTCAGTGACAGCCTTTGTTGCCTGAATCATGCGGCAGTCTTCATTTTGACTTCCTGCCGGAATATCCAGAAGCTTTTCGTAGCACACTTGAATCAATCCAGGTGTTCCTTTGTATGAATTTTCCAGCTCGGCACCTTTTTCAAAAGCCTCAATCATCTGAGTATTGAGTTTTACCAATTCTTCCTGGCTGTTGGAGCGAGCATTAATCTTCATCGTGCATTGCTGCGCAATCCCGTGAATAGCTTGCCCGCCTTCAATGAGGCTCACGGTGACGATTGTTTTGGGCGAAGTCGGAAGTTTAAAGTCCGCAATAATAGAGGCGGCCCGACAGGCAGCGTGCAAGGCGCTGGGCATGTCAGAGGCGGTCCACGCGTGTCCGCCCGGTCCCTTGAAAGTCACCGACCAGTCAACCATGCCGGTTGCATTAGCGTAAAAAACATTGTTGCTCGGGCCGTCAATGGAAATAGCAGCGAGAACTTTTGTCTGTTCTTCAAGTCCCTGCAGAAGCGTTTTCATGCCGAGCATCGCGCCAAGCCCCTCTTCGCACACGGTCGCAGCAAAAATAATATCGTGATAAGGACGAATGCCCAGTGTCTTGAAGGCTTTCAGCACAGATAAGTTGGCCGCAATCGCTCTCGTATCGTCGCAAATACCGGGGCAATGAATTCGTCCTTCATCATCCACTTTGAGTTCTTTAACGTCACCGAAAGAAAAGACCGTATCCAAGTGACCTTCCAACAAAACGGATTTTCCTGTTTTGCCGATTCCCGGCCAACGTCCCCAGACATTAAAGTGCTCATCGATTTTGACTTCCTCAAGACCGGCTTCGACTAAAAGTTGAGCGTAACGTCTGGCTTTCTTTTCCTCGTGAAAAGTCGGCGCTTCAATGAGGGCAAGCTCTTTTTGAATCTCAATGATCTCAGGTAACTGTTGCTGCACCAAGAGAAGTGCTTCTTGAACATCGTTGCAGGATTTCAGCTTTTCGATGGTTTCAACAATATCGCTGTCAAAGTCTTTTCCCATAATAACTCCTCAATAAATGAGTTTTGCATGAACACATTGTCTCACCGGATACTTTAATTGAGGATAAAAAAAAGACCGAACAGCTTGAAAAAACTGTTCGGTCTAATTGAAGTGCATTAGAAGAAGCCGCGCTTTGCTTCAGAAATAGAGATGTAGATATTCTTCGTTTGGCTATAGTGAGCAAGCATCATCTTGTGGGTTTCGCGCCCGATGCCGGACTTCTTATATCCGCCAAACGGCGTATGAGCGGGCAGTTCATTGTAGGTGTTGACCCACATTCTGCCGGTTCTCACGGACTTGGCAACTCGTAATGCACGGTTAATATCGCGAGTCCAGACTGCGCCGCCAAGACCGTATTCGCTGTCGTTCGCCATCGCGATGACTTCCTCTTCAGTCTTAAATTTAATGACGACAGCCACCGGTCCGAAGATTTCTTCCTGAGCAACGCGCATATCGTTGGTGACATCAACCAGGAGGGTCGGCTGCATAAAGGCGCCGCTTTCACAGCCTTCAACCTTAGCCGCTTCGCCGCCCGTCAAGACCCGGGCACCCTCAGATTTACCGATTTCAACATACTTCAAAATCTTTTGAAGTTGTTTTTGGTTAATTTGTGAGCCCATTTGGGTTTGCATGCACATGGGATCGCCTACTTTTACTGCACGGAAAGCTTGAGCGAGCTTTTCGACGAATTCGTCGTAGATGCCTTCCTGCACGAAGATGCGAGAGCCGGCGCAGCAAACCTGTCCCTGGTTAAAGAGAATGCCGATTTGCGCCCCTTCAATGGCCTTATCCATCTGGCAATCATCAAAGTAGATATTGGCTGACTTGCCACCCAATTCGAGCGTAGCGGGAATCAGGCGATTGGCAGCCGCTTTGGCAACGCTGTAGCCCACTTCGGTTGAACCCGTGAAAGCGAGCTTTGCAAAGCCCGGATGATCAAGCATGGCTTGTCCGCTTTGAGCGCCACGGCCGGTTACAACGTTCACAACGCCGGGCGGCAAAATTTGATTCAATAATTTGCCTAAATAAAGAATCGAAAGCGGCGTAGTTGAAGAAGGCTTGATAACAAGCGTGTTGCCGGCAGCAAGCGCCGGAGCAATTTTCCAAGCTGCCATCAATAACGGGAAATTCCAGGGAATAATTTGTCCCACAACGCCGATCGGCTCATGAAGAACGATTGAGAGCGTATTGTCATCAATCATCACTGCAGAACCTTCTTCAGCTCTGAGGCACCCGGCAAAGTAGCGGAAGTGATCCGATGAAAGGGGAACGTCAACGAGCGTCGTTTCTCGCAAAGGCTTGCCGTTATCACGGGTTTCAATTTCTGCCAATTGGGCAGCGTGTTCATCAATCAAATCAGCTGCTTTGAGAAGCAGTTCGGCACGCTGCTGAGGACTTGTTTTAGACCAGGACTCAAACGCTTTTTGAGCGGCTTTTACAGCTTTATCGACATCAAGCGCGGAAGCGTTTGCGCACACTGCCAACAATTCGTTATTGGCGGGATTATGCGTTTCAAATGTTGCATGATTTTCCGCACTCACCCATTGTCCGTCAATCAAAAGACCATATTCTTTTTCAAACACAAAACTCATAGCGGACCTCCAGATAAATAGTCAAAGTATTTACTTTAAATATAAGGTTCAATAACTGAGTAAAAAATTGTCCGAAAGGATATCTTTTTGTTTTTTAAAGAATTTGTGAACAAAATCTATCAAGACGATAGTTAGAGAAAAGAAAAATTAAGGCGACGAAATTTTTTTTCGCCGCCCTGACTTAAGTTAAATCAGCGGTTCTGGCAGTGGCAATGTCCGTGGTCCTGAGCCTCACTGTCGCCATGGCAGCCGCATTGATCGCCGCCGCAATGACCGTGTCCATGACCTTGGCCTTGGCCATGATGCAAAGACTTATCACAGGCTGCCTGTAAGTCACTTTGCAGGTTCCCGGCTAAATAAGCCTTTACTGCTTCGTCACTTTGTGCAGTGATGCCTGCTACAAGTTCAATGCCGACTTGTTTTAAATTGGCAATGGCACCTTCTCCAATGCCACCGCAAATCACACAATTGACCTGATTGTTCAAAAGCAGGTCCAACATGGCACCGTGACCGCGTCCGTTTGTTTCAACGACTTCCGTGGAAACGATTTGCTGATTTTCGATTGTATAAATCTTAAATGCGGCAGCCATGCCGAAGTGTTGGTAAATATTTTCGTTTTTTACCGGTAGTGCAATTTTCATGGTATTTCCTTTTTCAGTAGATAGATTCATAAGAGATTGATTACGGCGCCTGCAACGGCAGTGACCGGGGCAGTTTTGATCGCCTTCGCCCCGGCAGACTCTGTAGTGTCCGCCTGTAATCAACAGTGGCTTACCGTTTACTAAAGCATCGGCAATTTTGAAGCGTGCTTTTTCGTAAATTTCGGTAGCGGTCGTTCGGGAAATCAACATTTGCCGGGCGCATTGCTCATGTGTTCTTTTTTCATAATCCACAAGGCGAATCACCTCAAATTCATCGACAAAAAGCGTTATGGGATCTTTTTCATTTTCATCCACATTAAACGCTCTGAAGACGGGTTCCTCACACACACGACGGCAACGGCTTGGTCTGGGCATAGATGCTTTCCTTTTTATAATATCCGACATATGTCGGATATAGATTAACTCTTTTCTCATTCGAATTCAAGAGAAGAATAGGCAATAAAAATTTCTTTTTAAAGCGGTAATTCTGACTTGTTCGGGCTATTGTTGAAAACAGTTGGACTTGAGGAGAAATGAATGCAAAAACCATTCATCGTATGTCATATGATGATGTCTATCGATGGTCGAATTGACTGCCGAATGACTGAAAAAATTAAAGGTGTTGACGAGTACTATGAAACTTTAAAAGCTCTTGATACACCGACAACGCTCAGCGGCAGAGTGACCGCTCAATTAGAACTGGCTCAGGAAGGAGAGTTTCAGTCAGCTGATTTAACACCTTTCGCAAAAGAAGGTTTTTCTAAGAAAATAGTATCTGATGCTTATAGTATCGTTGTAGATACAAAAGGCACGCTTCTTTGGACTTGACCCAAAGAGTTGAATTTGCCTCTTATTGTGATTACAAGTGAGAAAGCCAGAAAAGCTTATCTTGACTATTTAGACTCAGAAAATATTTCATGGATAGCAACTGGTAGCGAATGCATCAATTTAGCTCGTGCCTGCGAAATCCTTGTTGAAAAATTTGATGTTAAGCGCATGGCGATCGTGGGTGGAGGTCATATCAATGCAAGCTTTTTAGAAGCTGGGCTCTTGGATGAAGTCAGTCTTTTAATCGGACCCGGGATTGACGGACGGGGATCAATGGCAGCTGTTTTTGACGGATTGCAGATGCAGAGGTTGCCGACGCAGTTAAAACTAAAAAGTATTAAAGCCTACGAAAATGGTGCTGTCCATTTAAGCTATAAAGTCCTTTAACAGCGAAGTACCGGTTGCAGTTCAACCGGTATTTCATGGATACAGTTGTGTTAATCAGCAATCGGGAAAAGGCTGTGGGTGATTTTTTCTGGATTTAGCTCGGAGATTTGCTCGAGAGCTTCATCTAGTGCTCCTTTTTGACACTGATGGGTGAAAAAGACACAGTTTTGCTCATCGGTATAAACCTTATTGGCTAGGATTTCATTTTTTATAAAAACGTCCTCAATTTGCCTTGAGTATTGTTGAATTATTTTAGAGTGCAGTCTTACGTAAAAGCGACTCATTTGTTTAGAAAGTGGACTAAAAGGAAGAATATCTTTTGATGACTCTGAAATAAATTGAGAACTCAGCCCCTTTAAACTATCAATCACATCAGCTAAAACTGCGCTTGCAGTGGCATCTCCTCCAGCGCCGGCGCCATAATAAAAAGTTTTCCCAACGGCATCACTTTCTACTTCAACTGCATTCATTGCACCAGAAACCATAGCTAAAAGAGACGAATTTTTAATAAGTGTTGGAGCTACACGATAGTGAATAGTTGAACCTTTTAATTCGGTCTCTGCCAGCAATTTAATGACAAACCCGAGTTTTTTAACAATGGCAATATCGTCAGCCGTGACGGACGTGATGCCAGAAACTAGCTTGGGCTCAAAATTCAGAGCTACTCCAAAAGCAAGAGAAGTAAGAATTGTTAATTTATGTGCTGTATCCAATCCTTCAATGTCAAAGGTTGGATCGGCTTCTGCAAAACCAAGCTTTTGGGCTGTAGACAAGGCTTCAGCAAATGAGACGGGCGACTGATGCATGGACGATAAAATGTAGTTGCAAGTGCCGTTTAGTATCCCCTGGACTTTTAAAATTTTATTGGCAGAGAGCCCTTCTCGAATAGCCTTAATAATCGGAATGCCGCCAGCAACAGCAGCTTCAAAAAAGACCGATCGCCCGTGGTAGCGTGCAGCTTCAAAAATTTCTTCACCATGCGAGGCTAAGAGCGCTTTATTGGCTGTAACAACATCCTTGCCATTTCTAAGCGCTTCCAGAATAAAAGTACGTGCCGGCTCAATTCCGCCCATGACTTCAATGGCAATTGAAATGTCAGGATCTTGGGCGATAGTCATCAGATCTTTAGAAACAACAATATGATTCGGTAGCAACTTACGGACACGATCGGTGTTTCTGCAAACAATGGTTTTGATTTTTGGGCTTTTACCGCAACGACGCTCAATGATTGCAGCATTGCGTTCCAAGACACGATAAACCCCTTGACCTACGGTACCGAACCCGGCCATTCCAATGAAAACCTTTTGAGACATTTTGCTTCCTGAGTTTGAATTTTTAACTTCTGTGAATCTTAATGACTCATCACTTTTAACACAATTGCTCTGAATGCTTTTTCTTATGGATACTATGTATTGATGATGAACTAAATTGGTAGCACAATAAATAGATAATCTCTCTAATTCTAGGACGGAATCCTCTCATGACAGATAACACAAAAAATATCGACCAAAATAAAAAACGGGGCCCCTATCGTAGCCAATTAGTTTCTCGCGGTGATGTTTCTCATGCACGTGTTACCGAAGATGTCCAGGACATCGTTACCGACGAAACAACGCAGGCGGCAGACCAAAAAGAATTGGAGGCGCTCGGTACGATCTTAAAAGGTGAGGCACCGGCCGATCGTATTCGGCTTTTGCGACTTTTGCTTCGTCAGGAGCGCTTAAATTACGCAGCAATCAGTTCACGCGATGATAATCCTGACGATATTTTGGTCAAGGATTGGCGAACAGGAGTTTATCCATACAAAAATCGTCTGAGTCGAAAGACTTATGAAAAGGAAAAGTTTGCTCTGCAGGTTGAGCTTTTAAAGCTTCAAGCCTGGGTAAAAGAGACTGGGCAGCGGGTGGTGATTCTCTTTGAGGGAAGAGATGCTGCCGGCAAGGGAGGCACTATAAAACGATTTATGGAGCACCTTAATCCCCGAGGAGCGCGGGTGGTTGCTTTGGAAAAGCCCAACGAGCGCGAACTAGGACAATGGTATTTTCAGCGTTATGTAGAGCATTTGCCTACGAGAGGCGAAATGGTGCTTTTTGACCGTTCTTGGTACAACCGAGCTGGTGTTGAGCGCGTAATGGGCTTTTGTAATCAGCAGCAGTATGAGCGCTTTATGGAAGAGTGCCCAGAATTTGAACGTAATTTAGTTCATAACGGTATCTACATTATCAAGTTTTGGTTTTCTGTGAGCCGTGATGAGCAGCGCCGCCGCTTTAAGGAGCGAAAAATCCACCCCTTAAAGCGCTGGAAACTCTCCCCGATTGATGTGGCGTCACTTTCAAAGTGGGACGACTATACGCGAGCAAAGGAAATGATGTTTTTAAACACCGATACCGTGGAATGCCCCTGGATCGTTGTTAAAAGCGATGATAAAAAAAGAGCGAGACTGAACGCTATGCGTTATGTTTTACATCTTTTGCCCTATGCTAATAAAAACGAAAAGGCTATCGGCCCGGTTGATCCGCTAATTGTGGGTCGTGCAAATATTGTGTTTGAGCAAGGCGAGGAGCCTAGCATTGCTCCGATAGTTAAAAAATAGTTTTATTCAGCCCGCTGAAGGATTTGAATCTAACAGCGGGTTTATGTTGTCAAAAAATTATTTCTATCATATAGTTCGATATCGAACAAGATAATGAGAAATGAAAGCTACCTTATCCATTTTTTCCAATGCTGCCAAACTTCGTGCTTTGGGCAATGCTTTTGTGATTGACTCACTCGAGAAAGCAGGTCTTAAGGGGATTGTCCCAAGTCACGGGGATGTTTTGAGGCATCTTTTCGATAAAAAGGCCTGTAGCATGACAGAGCTCGCCCGTTCAATCGGGAGAACGAAATCAACGGTGACGGTATTGGTTGAAAAGCTCGAAAGAGAGGGGTATATCTGCCGGGTACCCAATGAGTCCGATAGCCGAGGTGTCTTAGTGCAATTAACAGAAAAAGGTTTGGCATTAAGGTCTGTTTTTGAGGACATCTCCGACGGATTGGTTGGTTTAGTTTCTAAAAAATTAAGTGCTGAAGAAGCAGTAGTTTTAGATAGACTGCTTCGTAAGTGTGTTAATTGAAAAAAGGCTTTGAAACATTTTTTCAGTGTTTCAAATATTTTTTAATTTAAATAGTTCGACATCGAACAAATGGAGTAGAAAATGGGTAACTATCAAACATTACATATCGACATTGGAGCAGCTCGCGCCGAATTGCATGACGCTTTGGCTTTAACTGCTACTGAGGTTTCATTAAACAATTTGCCGGCAGGCTGCAGCATTCCTTTTGTTCATGCTCACACACACAATGAGGAGCTCTATATTGTGTTGGCAGGCAGGGGTTTATTTTTTGTGGACGGAGAGGAATTTGGCATTTCTCAAGGCGACTGCATCAGAGTTGATCCTAAAGCCCAGCGTTGCTTAAAGGCCGAAGACGACTGCACTCTGCGTTATCTTTGCATTCAAGCAAAAGCAACAAGCTTAGAAGGATTTACAGCGGCAGATGCAGTTATTTCTGAGGACTTTGCCAAGCCCTCTTGGCTCAAATAATCCAACTCAGTTATCTTGGGGCCGTAAGGCCCCTTTTTTAATTGAAAAATGTTTAAAAATCAGAGAAAATGCGACTTTGCTGACTTAAAGAGATTCGTTCCAGATGAAAGGATTTCTGCCATGACGCAAAGTAAAACCATTCGTCAATTTCTGACTTCTATTCCCCCTGAAAATACCGCTACACGTGCTTCTTTTTTCCTGGCCGGCTTCATTATGGCTTTGTGGGCTTCAATGGTGCCCTTTGTCAAAATTAATCTTGCTCTAGATGAGGCTCACCTCGGAGGGTTGTTACTGTGCGTCGGGCTAGGTGCCCTCGTAGTTATGCCTTTTTGTGGTGCCATTGTGGCAAAGCACGGAGCGAAGTTTCTGCTTAGAAAAGCGCTTTTTGTTATCCCCTTTATTTTGTTTGCAGTCAATTTCTCTGAAAATGTTTTCTTAACCGCAGCTCTTTTATTTCTCTTCGGGATGGTCTTTGGCTCAGTAGATGTTTCGATGAATGTGCACGCCGTAGAAGTTGATCACCGAAGCGAAAAGCGTCTGATTGCGGGTTTCCATGCGCTCTACTCCTTAGGCAGTGTCGTTGGCGCACTGGGCATGGCTGCTCTTTTAAATGCTTCAGTGAATCTCATCTATGCAGTGGGCGCTCTATTGATTTTTTGTCTTTTGCTTTGGCTGTCAACCTCGTCTTATTTACTGGTTGATGCCGGAAAGGCAGAAGGGACAACCAAATCATTTGTGATACCAAAAGGATTTGTACTTTGGCTGGGGCTTATCTGTCTGCTGCTTTTTATGATTGAAGGGGCAGTGTTAGATTGGGGCGGCGTCTTTTTAGTGGAAGAAAAGCAGGCGGCTATTGAAAATGCAGGTTTAGCCTTTGCGGCATTTTCTACCGCTATGACAATGATGCGCCTCTTAGGCGATAAACTTATCGCTTCCGCGGGGCCCAGAAACTGCGTGCGCTATGGCTCCCTTTTGGGCGCTTTGATGCTGGTGGGTTGTGTCTTTTTCTCTGAACCCTGGATTGTGATCGGTTTATTTTTTGTGTTGGGTATTGGCTTAGCCAATATTGTGCCGATTGCCTTTGCAAGCACGGCAGATCAAAATGAAATGCCGATGAGTCTGGCGCTGGCAGCCGTAACCACTTTGGGCTATACCGGTCAGCTCGCCGGACCAGCTTTAATTGGTTTTATCGCAAAGGCGACCAGTTTATCTACGGCATTTTTAATGCTGGCAGCTTTTTTGGTAGCCGTCACTTTTTCCAGTACTATATTTAGAAGCAAATAATATGGAGTTAAGTGATGAAGAGTTCTAAGTTCAAGATGGGCTTGCTGATCATGTTGGCCGTGATGGGACTGAGCGGTTGTGGAGAGGAAGATGTCGGAGATGTCTCTTTGGGGATTTTTACGCTCAAAGATATCAAGATCAACCGTTTTGTGGATCCTGTTGTTACCGGAGTGACCTGTCACGTCGCCAGCATAGAAGCAAATTTAGCCTTAAGTGATCCGTCAAATAATTCCATCGAGTGTCATCGTACGGGACCGATTACCCGTCAAATGATTGAAGCGATTGATAAGAGCAAATCGGGTGAAGTGATTTTTACCCGCTCGAAGAGCGTTTTATTGAAAAACATGAAAATTCGGCGAATTTATGATGCCGAAGCTCAAACGCTCTTGTACGTGGCTTACTCCACGAAGGAAACAAGCGGAAGCTTCCATCATTCCCTTTCTGCTATTCCGCTTTATGGTACTGGGGGCTATATCGAACCACTACCTAAAGTAGAATAATTCCCACTTAAAGCCTAAAAATAGCCAATAAATCGAAAAAATTACTAATTCTTTGGAAACTTCTGAATGCCTTATCCCACTTTGGAGTAGAAGTTATTCAGAGTTATCCACAGAAATTGTGAATAACTTTAACAATTTTGTAAGAAAAGCTAAATGGAACAGGGAGTTATCCACGTGCTTAAAAAAGAGGCATTTTAATGATGCCTCTTATAATAAATTAACGAACCTGACCTTGATAGCGTCCGGTATTGTCATAGAACCGACCGCTTGAATCTTCTCTTCCCATGTAACGACCTGATTGGTCGTAATGTCTGCCGTTAGCATCAATTCGCCCTAAATATCGACCGGACTGATCATACATTCTTCCCGAATCATCTATTCTTCCCTGATAGCGTCCGTTGCTGTCGTAGCGGCGACCTTGGTTATCCACTCTTCCTTGGTAACGGCCTGATTGATCGTAAATCCTGCCCTTATCCATCCGGCCCTCATACGTACCACTTCGATCATAGTAGCGACCGTCATGGTGGTAATAGTGATGGCCGTGCGCATGGACCACCCCTGTAAATAGAAGGCTAAAAAGGCTGATTAACAGTAAAAGAGGTTTTCTCATAGAATTTTGACTCCGTGCTTCATTTTTGAGCTTACGCCAATCTGTTCAGAATCGGTATATAGAAAAAGACCGGGAAAAGGTCACTTCCCGGTCCGTCGAAAAACTCATACTCTTGAGTGATTGGCTACATTTGAGCCACTTTGGCAAAAGCTTTCTTTGCAGCCTCAATCGTTTCTTGAATTACTTCATCGGTGTGAGAGATGGAGACAAATCCAGCTTCAAAGACTGAAGGTGCGAAATAAACCCCTTGGTCAAGCATGCAGTGGAAGAAAACATTAAAGCGCTTCGTGTCAGACTTCATGACATCATTGAAGCCTTGCGGGCATTGATCCAAGAAGTAAAGACCGAACATGCCGCCGACGTTTTGAGCACAGAAAGCCACTCCTGCTTCTTTTGCTGCTTGAGTGAGGCCTTGAGTGAGCTTTTGAGCTTGAGCGGTTAATTTTTCATAAAAGCCCGGCTCTTGAATTAACTTCAAGGTGGTCAAACCGCAGGCTACGGCAACAGGGTTGCCAGACAAGGTTCCTGCTTGGTAAACAGGACCGCAGGGAGCGATTTTTTCCATCACCTCGCGTCTGCCGCCGAAAGCTGCGACGGGCATTCCGCCGCCGATCACTTTGCCGAACATCGTAATGTCAGGCGTGACGTGATAGAGACTCTGAGCGCCGCCCAAAGCGACACGAAAGCCCGTCATCACTTCATCAACAATTAAAAGGGCTCCGTACCGAGTGCAGAGTTCGCGCATCGCACGGATAAATTCCGGTTTGCCCGGAACCATATTCATGTTTCCTGCAACGGCTTCAACAATCACGCAGGCAATATCGTCACCATAGCGCTTGAAAGCATCTTCAAGCTGTTCGCAGTTGTTGTATTCAAGTACGAGCGTGTGTTCGGTGACACCGGCCGGTACACCTGCAGAGCTTGGGTTACCAAACGTGAGCATGCCGGAGCCGGCTTTCACCAATAAACTGTCACTGTGACCGTGGTAGCAGCCTTCGAATTTAATAATCTTATTTCGTGCAGTAAAACCGCGGGCCAGACGAATAGCGCTCATTCCTGCTTCGGTGCCAGAACTGACCAGACGGACTTCTTCGATAGAGGGAATTAATTTCTTAATTTCTTCAGCAATGAGAATTTCTCTTTGGGTGGCGCAGCCGAAGGTCAATCCCATATCAACCGCTTCATGCACGGCTTTGATTACTTCGGGATGGTTGTGGCCTAAAATCATCGGACCCCAAGAGCCGATGTAATCAATGTAGCGCTTGCCGTCCTCATCCCACATATAAGGACCCTGGGCTTTTTTCATAAAGCGTGGCGCACCGCCCACTGAACCGAATGCACGGACGGGGGAATTGACGCCGCCCGGAATGCTTTGGCGGGCCCGCTCAAATAAATAATCATTAATATCCATTTTCTTTTCTCTTAGAAGGCGTAACCAACGCCAAGGTTAAAGCTGGTATTGGCCGGTTTGAAGCGGCCGTCTAATTCGCCGTTTTCGCCATACTTCACATCACGGAAGAAGGGGAAGTTGACGGTCATGTCACCCATCAGGCGTAAATGATCCGTAACAGCCCAGGTAAAGCCTGTTTGAACGACCGGATTAATGTTGTGTTCTTTGTAGCTTGCCTCACCGCGAGATTCCAGTTGCGAATAGGCAGCACCGGCCCCGACGTGAACTCGTGTCGTATCAGCCACTTCAAAGTGGTACTGAAGCATGAGGTTAGTGTTGGTGAGCCGATAGTCATTAACCGTATCGCCTGAAGACTTTAAGTCGTGTTCGCTTTGCTGATAGCTTAAATCCCAAGCCCAGTGGCGATCCATGAAGTGGCGCAGACCGATCTTAAAGCCCGCATCGGAACTGAGCGTATAGCTGCCGCGGAAATCACCGTTGCCGCTCGAAAGGTCAGTCTTCACCCAAGAACCCTGAGCATAGATTTCAGTGGTGTTGGACCATGCTGAAGCGGAGCTTTCAGGCCACGGGGCAAAACGTCTTGCCTGATCATCAAATTCAATTTTTGAGAAGAAGAAAAAGACGTTGGAGACCGGGATGTAGGTAGCGTAAACATTAAACCAATCGGTGCCGGCACTCACTAAAGGAAGCGGAACAGGGATCGGCAGCCAATTGTAATCCTGGCGGAATGTTAAGCCCGCAGTGTAACCGGCGCCTAAATGAAGACCGGTGTTGGCAATCGGGTAGCGTGCAATCCAGGCGTAGCCCAGAATCGGCTCAATTTCATAGTGCGAATCACGGAAAAACATCATATACACCAGGCGTTCATTTCCGCGTTCATCGATAATGCCTCGTGACAGACCCGCACCGAACGGATAAGCGTTTTCCTCATCACGGTTGTCATAATCCCAACGAGGGTGATTGGTATAGGCAGGAACGAGAAGACCGGTGCGACCTCGCTCGATAATATCGTGCATACCGTTTAATTGGTTCCCGACAAATCCTGCGTCGGGATAAGGGGAGACTGCTCCGGGCAGCGTTTCGACAAATCGATCCACGATACCGGCCTGAGCTACCAAGGTAGCTGACAGGAGCGAAGCAGCCAAAGCAAACTTTTTAAATGAGGACACTGTCAAATCCTTATAAATCCATTAACTACTGGAAAAGTCACAATTATTTCATGTTTTAAAAGCTTTCTCCAACGGATTGAAACTTCTTCGGTTTAAGTGCTTTGCTCAATGAAAGAATTTTCTTTTGGGTCAAGTTTTTTGACATTTATTTTTCGGAATCAATACCGAAAATTTTGGACCTGTTGAGAGGTTGTTTCCAGTCAATACTGATACAATGAGCCCCGGCAAAGTTCGCCACGGCGATCGCGGGGACAGTTTGTCCACGAGGAAAGTCCGGACTCCACAGAGCACCGTAGCAGCTAACGGCTGTCTGCCGCAAGGTACGGATCAGAGCAACAGAGACGAGCCGACGTTAGGGTCG
>OJMM01000161.1_pt1 | contig 43355 bp, 40 predicted proteins | sample 1597231 | NCBI WGS metagenome assembly OJMM01 (sample SAMEA2452128, study PRJEB22498) | human gut metagenome | reverse complement strand
AGGGAATCGAACCCTCGTCGTAAGCTTGGAAGGCTTCTGCTCTACCATTGAGCTACACCCGCCTGCGTCGAGAGATTTTCCGCTCCCGCTAGCAATCCTGGTTTCGCTACAGTATAAGCGAGCTATCGCTTGGTGGAGGGGGATGGATTCGAACCATCGTAGGCGTAAGCCAACAGATTTACAGTCTGCCCCCTTTAGCCACTCGGGCACCCCTCCGTAGCGAGAGTGGCATTATGCGGTGTTTTAAAATAAATGTCAAGTTATTTTTTCAAAAAACTTGCAAAGCGTCACATTTCCATCAAGATCAGAGCCAACAAGCCACCCAACATCATGTATGTACCCAAATTGGATAACCAGCCCAATAGCGGTTTTTCGTTTTCTAATTCGTCCTGAATTTTTTCCATTCTTTTTTTGAAATCGTCAAAGCTGCCACCAAAATTATCCCAATCAAACATCTCTCTCGGTGTTCGAAAATAGGCCACTATCAGTTTCAGTGAAGCTCCCAACAAAATAAAAGAGCCGCCCACCGCCCCGTTGAACAACATGGCCATACCGATACCTGCCAATGGCGCAGATATCACAATCAAAACCATTTCAAAAGTCGTTTTTTTCATAGATTTTTTCCGCTTTCACGCGCTACACTACTGCGAGACCTGGATTGAATTATGTTTTTTTCCTTTTCCGAGCCCATTACGATCATCGGTTGGTGTGCTGTACTTTTACAAATCAGTCTCACCATCGGCGTCATTTTACGCGTTATGCTCACCCGGCATCCGCCCGGCAGTTCATTTGCCTGGATTTTACTCACAGCCATTGTCCCCTACGCAGGATTCATCCTCTACCTGCTTTTCGGTGAAAGAACACTGGGACGCTGGCATGCCAGAAAGCTGCGTAAAGAAATGCGCAAACGCAGACAAATCTTTCGTCACATCATGCACACCGAAGCTATTGCACCGGAGGAATACCGTGATATCTCCAAGATGGCGACAAGACTCGGAAAATTTCCCTTAACCAAACACTCATCACTTCGCCTTCTCGATGATTCAGATGAAACCTTGACTTTACTCATTCGAGACATCAATAACGCAAAAGAACTCATTGCCATGGAGTTTTACATCTGGGATGTTGGCGGCAAAGCCGATGATGTCTCGGCAGCGATCATCAGAGCTGCCCGACGCGGCGTACAGTGCTTCATCCTGGTCGATGCCATAGGCTCCTCGAAATTTCTCTCAAGTGACTGGGCCCGAATGTTTCGGTATGAACCGGGTATTCACCTGGAAAGTGCTTTGCCGGTATCGCTATTCAGCGCTCTTTTATCCCGAGCCGATATTCGATTGCACAGAAAAATAGCTGTCATTGATTACCGTGTCGCCTATAGCGGCAGCCTCAATATGGTTGATCCACACTATTTCAAACAAGGCAGCAACGTCGGCCAGTGGGTTGATGCAATGGTTCGGGCTAAAGGCGAAATCGTCTCAAGTCTCTATCACCTTATTCACTTTGATTGGAAGGTACTGTCAGAATCTGAAACAGCCTTGCCTGATTTTAAAGAGTCTCCCAACACGTCATATGACATCCCTGATCAGGCAACGGTCATGATTGTCCCATCCGGTCCGGGAACTACCAACGACGCTAACCAGAGACTGATTTTAGAGGCCATCCATAGAGCGAAGCGAAACATCGAGATTGTGACCCCTTACTTTATTCCCGGTGAGGCCCTTGCGCTTGCCCTGCAAAATGCCGCCATTAAAGGCGTACATGTCACGCTGCTGCTTTCTGAGAAAAGTGATGCTCCTATGGTTAATTACGCCTCACATCGCTACTTCGATGATTTACTGAAATCCGGCGTGAGAATTCTTCTTTACAACAAAGGGATGCTTCATACCAAAAGTATCACAGTTGACGGTGAACTTTCATTATTCGGGACCGTTAACATGGATATGCGAAGCATGCACTTAAATTACGAGTTAATGCTTTTAGTCTTTGACAAAGAATTCAGCCGTAAAGTCTGTGCTTTGAATGCCAGTTACGCAGAATTTTCTTCTGAAGTCAATCTGTTTCTTTGGTACAAGCGCTCTATTTTCGAGCGCATGAAAGAAGGGGCAAGCTATTTACTCTCGCCCCTGCTCTAAATCACCCGATACTATTGACTGTCATCTCTCTTTTTTTCTTCGACAACCACAGCATCTTCCACGATTTGTTCTCTGGAACGAAACCGCATTCTTCTGCCCTGACGCATGCAGCCCTCTGCCGACTCTCTGACAGGTTCTGTATCAGGTTGAGATGTCGGGTTGACTCTCATTCCCTTTTGCCGCTGATACATACGATCCCAAGGATTGCCATAAATCCAGCGGTAAATCAGACCGGCAATGACTAAAAATGCGATTATTCCCAAAATGATCAGCGCAATCGCTCCGATTACCGGCAGCAGCAATACCCCAAGCCCGATCACTGCGGCTAAAACCCCTACACTGATCAGAAGGCGCAAAAAAGGATTTTGCGGCTGAGGATTCGGTGAACCGCCACGATATATGTAAATTGGCATTCGTTATTTCTTCCCTTTAGGTCGTTTAATTTTCTGTTCTTACACTAATTTAAAGATATTATTGAAACTTTGCGAATGACACAGTACTCATTTAGTGTCTATTTTCTTATTTGTTACCGAAATTCTTTTCCCCCGGCTTCCTCAAAAACCATTCGATTACGATTAGTTGCACCGGCGGACAATGCTTTCCGTACGGCATTTTGAAAAACACTTAGAAACAATTTTTTGAAAGCATTTTTCTTTTTTTTCAATTTTCCACTTAAAAGGTTCGCAAATTTTCCTGTTTTTAGCGACAATTACGCCAATCATGAATACGAAAAATTTATCAAACAATAACTTGCCTGATGTCCAATCGAGCGCCGACCCCCGAAATATCGCAATTGAATATGTCGGGGTACGGGGCGTTGAGCTGCCGATAACAGTTGCAAGTGAAAACGGCATCCAGCCCACAGTGGCTCAAATCGGAATGTATGTGGCCTTACCTGCCGAACATAAGGGCACACACATGTCGCGCTTTCTCGGTCTGCTTAAAGATCATGAAAAGCCGCTTTGCAAAAAAACGCTGATTGAACTGATGCAGTCCATGCTTGCTGCTTTGGAATCCAAAGCCGGATGCATTGACTTCGATTTCCCGTTTTTTGTTAAAAAACTCGCTCCCGTTTCAAAGCTGGAATGTTTAATGAACTATCGCGTTCATTATCGTGTTGAGCACAAAAACGGTCGTACATCCGTTACGCAGACCGTGACGGTTCCTGTGACAAGCCTTTGTCCGTGCAGCAAAGAAATCTCGGACTACGGCGCCCACAACCAGCGCTCTCACGTCATAATTTCTGCCCGCCTGAGCGGCGACTTATCGCTTGAGCGTCAGATCCGATATGCCGAGCAAAGCGCCTCTTGCGAATTGTGGAGCCGATTGAAGCGAGTGGACGAAAAGTACGTGACTGAAAAGGCTTACGAAAATCCAAAATTCGTCGAAGACCTTGTTCGTGACGTGGCTGTGGCCCTAAACGGTGATGAAAATATCGAAGCCTATCGCGTGCAGGCTGAAAATTTTGAGTCTATCCATAACCACTCAGCTTATGCACAAATTACTCAAGGCTTGGATGAATAACCGCTAAAACTTAAATGCGGTGCCCGCCAAAGCTTAAGCTTACGAGCAGCGCGTTTTGCTGAAAACTTTTGTTACTGACAAATAACGCATTATGTTAAACGATCAGAAAATTGCGATTGCATCGCTTTTTAATGAAGCACTGAAAAATATGGGGGTAGACGAAGCCATTGTTTTGCTTGAGCGCCCCAAGGTAGCGGCTCACGGTGATCTTGCCTGCAATGTCGCTATGCAGCTTGCCCGTCAATTGAAAAAAAATCCCCGGCAAATTGCTGCCGAATTGATTGAGCATCTCAAAGCTTTGCCGGCAACCCGAAGTCTGATTGAAGAATTTGAGATCGCAGGTCCCGGTTTTATCAATATGCGTTTGAGTGAACAGGCGAAAACTTTTGCTGTCAGAGAAGTTTTGCGTTTGGGATCGGACTACGGCAAAAGCCAGGCTCACCAAGGTGAAAGTATTCTTATCGAATATGTTTCTGCCAATCCGACCGGACCTCTTCATTTAGGACATGCCCGCCAGGGCGCTTTAGGGGATGTTCTTTCCAACCTGATGAAATCTCAAGGCTGGAAGGTCTGCCGTGAATTTTATTACAACGACGCCGGTGTTCAAATCCAGACTCTCACGGAATCCGTTCGCTTAAGAATCAAAGAACTGCAGGGCGAAACGATCACATTTCCGGAAAACGGTTACCAAGGTCTGTACATCAAGGATATTGCCAAAGATTTTCTTGATAAAAAGACTATCCGCACCCGCGACGGACAAACCATTACGGCAAGCGGTGACGCAGAAGATGTCGCCGGCATCCGTGCTTTTTCTGTCGGCTATCTGAAAAACGAGCAAGACAGCGACCTTAACGCCTTAGGTGTGAGCTTTGATAATTTCTACCTCGAAAGCTCCCTTTATTCCGACGGTTTGGTCGAACGCGCCGTCAATGCCTTGATTGCTTCCGGCCACACTTATGAGCACGACGGTGCACTTTGGCTTCGCACCACCGATTTCAAAGAATTCGGCGATGATAAAGACCGTGTTATGCGCAAAAAAGACGGTACATTCACCTACTTTGTCCCAGATGTAGCTTATCACTTGAGTAAATTTGAACGCGGTTTTATCAAGGCGGTCGATATTCAGGGCTCTGACCACCACGGCACAACGGCTCGCGTCCGAATCGGTGTACAGGTTGCAGGCAAACAATTAGGGCTTAATGTTCCCAAAGTTTTCCCCGTCTACGTTTTGCACAAAATGCTCAAAGTCGTTAAAAATGGCGAAGAGGTCAAGATGAGCAAACGTTCCGGCACGTATGTCACACTACGTGATCTGGTTAATTGGGTCGGTCGTGATGCCGCACGCTTTTTCCTTGTCAGTCGAAAAGCCGATAGTGAATTTGTTTTTGACATTGATCTTGCTTTGTCACAGTCGGATGAAAACCCTGTCTATTATTTGCAATACGCTCATGCACGTATTTGCTCGGTTCTTGCTCAAGCCAAGGAAAAAGGATTCTCAATTCCCACTGCCGATGCGATCGCTCAAATGGATCTCTCTGCACTGAGCGACAAAAATGCTCAGGCTTTGATCGCTAGAATCAGTGAGTTTTCCGAAACACTTTCTGTGGCAGCAAAAGAATGTGCTCCGCATACACTTTGCTTCTACCTGAAAGATCTCGCGGGTGATTTCCACGCCTTCTACAATGCCGAACGTGTTTTAGTCGAAGATGAAAAAACTCGTAATGCTCGTTTAGCGTTGCTTTTGGCTGCTCGTCAGGTTCTGCGCAATGGTCTGGATCTGCTTGGAATCAGCGCTCCCGAAAAAATGTAAGGACTTCAGATGCCATACTCCCCAAAAAACGGCTCTTTTTGGACTGGTGCCATGGTCGGCATCATGATTGGTTGCATCGGCAGCGCAGCTGTTGCTCTTTTTGTAACTAACGCTCCCATACCTTTCGTAGAAAAAGTACAAAAGCAGTCCACTCCCGTAGATGCTGCAGCATTGGACGGCAAAGATCCCAACGAAGCACTATATGATGCAGGAACTCGCGGCACACCGGCCGATGATGCGTTGTCAGCCATTAAAACTGTTCAAGCTCCGACGGCCCATGAGCGAGCTCAAGAACCAGCTAATGCAGCTGAAATGTCAACAGGTGAAAGTTACAGCATCCAAGCCGGCGCTTTCCGCAATGAAAAAGATGCTGAAAAAATTCGAACAGAATTAGCCTTCATTGCCTTGGAAGCCGATGTTGTGAAATCAACCGATGCCGGCGTTACCCTTTATCGGGTGTTTTTAGGTCCCTTTGATACTGCCCGGGAAGCCAATGAGTTACAGCAACGCCTGACATCAAACGGCTTTGATGCTATGGTAATTAAAAATAAATGAGGTTACTTTCGAAATCTATCGCGGCCCTTGCAATGGCTCTTGTAGCCATGCAGGCCACGGCTTTCCAAGCCGTTGAAGGAAAAGATTACCGAGTCGTCTCACCCTCTGTTGCTACCTCTGAAGAATCCATCGAAGTGGTAGATTTTTTCGCTTATACCTGCGGACATTGTCAAAGACTTGCGCCAATGCTGGAAGAATGGATAAAGGAACAACCCGCTGATGTCATTGTTCGGCGGGTTCCTGTTGCTTGGGAGCCGGCAACTCAATTTCTATCACGTATTTACTACACATTTGAAGCGCTCAATCGAGTATCGGATTTGCATCCTGTTTTTTGGCAAGACATTTTGAGTGGCAAGATTACAAGTGAAGCCGATCTGCAAAATTGGCTCTTCGATCACAATGTTGATCTGAAGCAATGGAATGCGGCATATAGCTCATTTGCCGTGACTATGCATACACAACAGGCCCTGCAAGCCTGGCAAAATTACCAGTTAGACGCCACACCCTACATTGCAGTGGCTGGCAAGTATTTAACGGCCCCGCACATGGCAGGATCGAGACAAAAAACGATAAAAGTTCTCGATTGGCTTATTGAGCGCGAGCGTCAACAACGTCAAAAGCAATAACTAGGCACACTATCATGCAAATAGATCCTTCCATTTTCAAAGCCTACGATATCCGAGGCGTAGTCGATAAAACATTAACCGTAGAAGCTGCTCGCGCAGTAGGCCAAGCATTAGGCGCGCTGGCTCTAGAAAAGCATATTGATACTTTATGCGTCGGACGTGACGGACGACTTTCTGGCCCCAAACTATCCGAAGCCTTAATGGAAGGCATTACTGACATGGGAGTCAATGTGAAGTCCATCGGAATGACTCCAACACCCGTTTTGTACTTTGCAACATTTTTGACTGAAACGGGCTCTGGCGTTGCAGTGACTGGTAGTCACAACCCTCCCGAGTACAATGGCCTGAAGATGATGATGGCAAAAGACACGCTTTACGGAGAGGGCATCCAGGCTTTGCGAACTCGTATTGAAAAAGGCATTGAAACTGCCCAGCATAAGGGGCAAATTGAAGAAATCGATGTCCTTACCCCCTATCTCTCCAAGGTCCTCGGTGACGTTAAACTCGAACGTACAATGAAAGTAGCCATTGACTGCGGCAACGGCGTCACCGGTCCTTTGGCAATGGAACTCTTCAAGCGCTTGGGCTGTGAGGTCACTCCGCTTTATACCGAAATTGACGGACATTTCCCTCATCACCATCCCGACCCATCTAAACCGGCCAATTTGGCAGATTTGATTGAGACGGTAAAAAATTCTGACGTAGAACTAGGTTTAGCTTTTGACGGCGATGGGGACCGTTTGGGCGTTGTTACCAAATCTGGACAAATTATCTATCCAGATCGACAGATCATGCTTTTTGCTGCCGATATTCTTAAACATAATCCTGGTGCTCCGATTATCTATGACGTCAAATGCACACGCCGATTGGTTCCATGGATCAAGGAGCACGGTGGCGTACCAACCATCTGCCGTACCGGCCACTCACTGGTTAAGGCAAAGTTAAAAGAAACTCAAGCTCCCTTTGCCGGTGAAATGAGCGGCCATTTATTCTTTAACGATAAGCGTTGGCCAGGATTCGATGACGGCTTATATGCTGGAGCCAGAATCCTTGAAATTCTGTCTCGTTACGAAAATCCTTCTGCAGTTCTCGAAGCATTGCCAACAGCAGTTAATACTCCTGAACTACACATTGAGATGGCAGAAGGTGAAAATAAGCGTTTCGTACAGAAACTGCAGCAACAGCTTCGTTTTGATGATGCAACCGATATCATCACGATTGATGGCATCCGTGTTGAATGGGAAGACGGCTTTGCTTTGGCCCGCCCCTCTAATACGACCCCTGTTGTTGTCCTTCGTCTAGAAGGTGATACGCCTGAAGCATTGGAGCGCATTAAGACTTGCTTCGGTAACGCTCTGAAGAAAGTGGATGCCTCGATTGTTTTGCCCTTTTAAGGCTTGAAGTAATGTCTATGAACGTTTTCATCACAGGAGCCTCCAGCGGCATCGGTGCTGCATTAGCCAGAGAATTCGCCAATCGTGGAGCTACGTTAGGCTTAATGGCACGCCGTCAGGAAGCGTTGGATGACTTAATTAAAACACTACCAAATAGTGATCGTCACCACGGCTATGCCTGTGACGTCACCGATCGCCTGCGCCTGATCGAATTAGCCCGCCAGTTTGATAAAACAGTGGGCGGAGCTGATATCGTTATTGCTAATGCTGGTATTAGTGTTGGTGTCAAAACGCAATACTTTGAAGATTTGGAAGTGATGGAGAAGGTCTACGCGACTAATGTTTTCGGCATGGCCAGCACCTTTCATGCCTTCATTGAGCCGATGATGCAAAGAAAGCACGGCACACTCGTCGGCATCGGAAGCGTTGGAGGCATCCGTGGCATGCCCGGAACTGAGGCATATTGCTCCAGTAAGTCTGCAGTAATTACCTACTGTGAAAGCCTACGGGTAGAGATGAAAAAGTATGGTATTCAAGTGACTACCATTAGTCCTGGTTTTGTTAAAACACCTCTGACTGATGTTAATCCTTATCCTATGCCTTTTATTCTGACGCCCGATGAATTTGCTAAACGCGCTGCCAATGCTATTTTGGCAGGTCGTAGCTATGCCACAATTCCCTGGCAAATGGGACTGGTAGCCAAAATTTTGCGAATTTTACCCAATCCCCTCTTTGACAAGATTTTTGGGAATCGAAAGCAAAAACCGAGAAACTCTGAAATCCATCGTGCCTAAAAGAATTTTGCCCGAAACTATTCGGGCAAAATTCTTCATGCGTCCTCGTGTCTCTTACTTTTTTCTTCGCTATACCATTGCCCAACGATTTCGCAGACCGCACTGCCATAGCGCTCAATACGCTTTTCACCAATACCACAAATACCTTCTAGCTGCGAGGGTTTTCTAGGCTTACGTTGAGCTATTTGAATAAGTGTCGTGTCCGGAAAAACGTTATAAGCTGCTACGGCATTTTGATTGGCATAAGATTTGCGCCACTGACGAAGTTTCCCAAACAAACGCTGTTCAGCGTCATCCAAATCATCGTGATCAACGACTTTTCTAGAGGATAAGCGTTTATCTCCCTCAAGACGAATCAGAAATTTTTCCTCCCCTAACAATAGGGCCCGAGCACGCGCATTGACGCTGAGAACGTTATAGGCCTGATAGTTGACATTGACATAATGCTTAGCAATGAGCTGCCGTAAGATTCGTCTCCAGTACTTCATGGTGTGATCCCGGCCGATCCCGAATGTACTTAATTCATCATGGCGCTTTTCAAAAATTGAGTCGTTCACCTCACCACGAAGAACTTTGATGACATGTGAAGCTCCAAAGCCTAAACCATTGGTTTTAGAGCAACGGTATATACAAGACAAAAGTTTTCTCGCATCATCAGTAGCATCTCGTGTTCGTGGGGGATTTTCACAATTATCACAGTTGCCGCAAGGGTGATTCAGTTTTTCTCCAAAATAAGCTAAAAGCTGAATACGCCGGCATCCCACAGATTCAGCCAACCCTAACATACTGTCGAGTTTATGCAAAGATACTTGTTTGTAGACCTCATCAGCATCGCTTTTATCGATAAAGAATCTTTGTTGTACCAAATCTTCTAGACCATAATAGAGGACTGACTCCGCAGGTTTGCCATCACGCCCTGCCCGACCGGTTTCCTGGAAAAAATTCTCGATCGATTTCGGCATATCAACGTGAATGATGAATCGCACATCGGGTTTATCAATTCCCATTCCAAATGCAACTGTCGCTACCATGACACACGGGCGATCAAAAAAGCTCATTTGAGCAGCTTCCCGATCTTCATTTTCCATTCCAGCGTGATAAAAAAGTGCATCAATTCCATTTTTTTTCAGGTAGGCCGCAAAAGCCTCTGCTTTGTTGCGAGTGGCACAATACACAATCCCACTTTCGTTAAGATGCTCTCCTAGGATAAACTGTACGATGCTGTCTAAATATCCCTTTCCTTTTTCATACATCCTATAGCGGATATTAGGACGATCAAAACTCGCGATAAAAGAGCTTGGCCGATCCAAAAGTCTAGCAACTATTTCATTTCGGGTCTGTTCATCAGCCGTAGCTGTCAAAGCCATGCGAGGAACTTTTGGAAATAATTCTTTCAGACAGTCAAGCGCTTGATATTCAGGTCTGAAATCATGTCCCCAAATGGAAATACAGTGCGCTTCATCAACAGCAAAAAGGCTAATAGGCAGACTTTTTAACAGCTCTAAAGTGTAGGGTTTTATTAAACGCTCAGGAGCCACATAAAGCAGTTTTAATTGACCAGATTGCAGTTGTCTGTAGACCTCTTTTACCTCTTCAGTGTCTAAGGTGGAATTCAATGCGGCAGCAGCAATACCGACATCTTTGAGCATATCCACCTGATCCTTCATCAAAGCAATGAGTGGTGAAACAATGACTGCTACTCCATCCTTCATTAGGGCTGGCACTTGATAACAAATACTCTTGCCGCCACCTGTAGGCATGAGCACCAAAGCGTCACGCCCCTGCAAAACAGTCTCAATAACTGATTTTTGGAAGCCGCGAAACGCTTTGTAGCCAAAATAGCGCTGGAGTATTTCTTCTGCTGTCATATGATTTTCTAGGGACAAACACGCAGAAGTATACAGGCGAAGAAGACGGTTGAATTGTTATACTGATCCCAGAGGCACGTAACTTCCGACACAACAGGTGTGGTTGCGTGCAGATTTTTCAAAAGGATCGGATTATGTTCACGATTATCAAAAATGCCAATGTCTACACTCCGGCTCCTGTCGGTAAGAAAGACATCTTAATTTGCGGTGAAATAATCGCCGCTATTGAAGACAGTCTGGAAAATGTGCGCCTGCCGGGTGAGGTTAAAGTCATTGACGTAGAAGGGGCTACTGTTACACCGGGCTTTTTCGACCAACACGTCCACCTGACGGGGGGCGGCGGAGAAGGTGGTTTTGCAACGCGTGTTCCGCCTGTTATGCCCTCTCAACTACTTTTGGGTGGTATTACAACAGTCTGCGGTGTCATGGGAACGGAAGGTACAACAAAGTTTCCTGAAGAGCTCTACGCAAAAGTTATGGGATTGCGTCAAGAGGGTCTAACGGCTTATATGCATACTGGTTCCTACCAATTCCCCTCTCCGACTATTACCGGCAATCCCAGAAAAGACATTATCTGTATTGAACCCGTCCTTGGTGTGAAGCTTGCTTTGGCAGATCATCGTTGCTCATTCCCCAATGATGACGAAATGCTTAAATTGGTGGCCGATGTTCGCATGGGCGGTATGCTTTCTGGTAAAAAAGGTATTCTTCACGTTCACTTAGGTGATTACGGCGGAGCTTACGAACAATTCGAGCGAATCATTGCTCGTGGCCTACCCCGCCATCATTTCTCCCCGACACATACGGGTCGCGAACCTAAACTTTTTGAACAAGCCATTGAATTTGCGAAAAAGGGCGGCGTCATTGACATTACCTCCGGCGGCGGTAATTACTATCCGTTTGTCGAATGCGTGGAACGCGCCTTAAAGGCCGGTGTTGACCGTTCTCGCATTACAATGAGCTCTGATGGCAACGGTTCTATGCCGAAATTTGAAAACGGCATCATGGTGGCTATTGTTGCAGCTCCTGTTAATGCCAACCATCAAATGCTCAAAGAAATGGTACAGGCAGGCATCGATTTCGAAACAGCACTCATGATGACGACATCCAACGTTGCTGACTCTTTAGGGGTGAAAGAAGCCCGTTTGGATGTAGGTATGAAGGCAAATCTTTGTGTTCTCACAGAAGCGCTCGATATTGATACCGTGATTGCCCGAGGCACAACGTGGGTCAAAGGCGGCAAGAGCGTGAAACACGCCAATTTTGAAGCCTAGAATTCAAGCTAAAAAGGGGTGTTAGAAAGGTCTAATTCATAGGCTTAATCAACACCTCTTTTTGTTTTGTATTTATAAAAGTCTTTAACTTTTTTGATTGCAGTTTTCTTTTCTGAATTGTCCGGTTCTGCAAAAAAAAATCGTCCTATATTGCAGGTCACTTAAAGAGTTGAGAATTCATCCAATTTAGATTCCTTCTCTACCTGTATAAGCAATCAAGCTCAAATCGCTTCAAAACAGCTCATGGTAAATCTCTTTCATCGTAACATGCACTGAGTTTGATTCTGAATACGTACTTTTTATTGTTTTCCATAAGTAGGAAATTTTTGAACAAATTAAGAAGGGGGTTACTTAATTGTTTCCTATAACAGTACTTTTGTAACACCCCTTTTTCTCTTTGTGTTAACTCTGTTTAGTTTTTCTTTTGAAGCTGATCGTTTATTTCCTGTTCTCTGCGTTCGCGTTCTTGATCAATTCTCTCTGCTCTTAAACAAGCTGCCGCAGTAAAAAGCACATCAGAAGAGGAATTCAGCGCCGTTTCTGCCGAATCCTGCAATACACCAATAATGAAGCCGACAGCTACAACCTGCATTGCCATGGAATTATCAATACCAAACAGACCGCAAGCCAATGGAATCAACATCAATGAGCCACCAGGCACACCCGATGCTCCACAGGCACAAACCGAGGCAACAACACTCAACAAAATAGCCATCCCGAAACTTGTTTCAATGTGCAGACTATGGGCAGCAGCCAAGGTGAGAACCGTAATCGTGATAGCTGCACCAGCCATATTAATCGTTGCTCCTAAAGGAATAGTAATTGAATAAGTACCGCTATCCAGATTCAAACGACGGCACATCCCCATATTTACGGGAATATTGGCTGCAGAAGAGCGCGTAAAGAAAGCGGTAACACCACTCTCTCTTAATGTGGCAAAGGTTAACGGATAAGGATTACGGCGAATATAAAGCCATACCAAAAGCGGATTAAGAATTAAAGCAACAAAAAACATACTACCAATCAAAACGAGCAGTACTTGAACATAACCTGCCAGTGTTTCTATCCCTGTTGTTGCAACTGTATTAGCTACCAAACCGAAAATGCCGACCGGAGCAAAGCGGATAACGACGCGCACCACAAATTCAACACCGCGGGATAGATCCGCCATAAATTCGCGCGAGGAATCAGAAGCATGTCTCATCGCAACCCCTAACCCTGCGGCCCAGGCTAAAATCGCCATATAGTTTCCATTGCTTAAGGCATGAACTGGGTTATCCACAACACCTAACAAAAGATTATGTAATACCTCAACCAAGTCACCCGGAGTGGAAGCTTGCGCCTGGGTACCTGTCATAAAAATAGAAGTCGGAAATAAAAAACTGGCGGTCACCGCTACTAGAGCCGCTCCAAATGTCCCTAACAGATAAAGAACCAAAACCGGTTTGATATGAGCTCTGGTTTCAATATCTTGATTGGCAATCGCAGACATCACCAAAACAAATACCAAAAGAGGGGCTACAGCTTTTAAAGCAGAAATAAATAATGAACCCAAAAAAGCACAAGTCTGAGCAGTACTTGGAGAAAAGTAAGCTAGTACCACGCCCAAAATTAGTCCAATCAGGATTTGCTTGACTAACGATGCTTGTAAAAACGGCATCGCGAACCGTTTTAATGAATGACGAGCCATACCCTAATCACCCCTTTACTGAAAAAACTTTGGCTACCATAACATTTTTTCTCGTTGGCGACGTCATTTTTATAAGAAATTTCGTTACAGCCTCAGGTTTTTTGCTTATGAGCTTCATTTCATCAGAAATAGAAAATAACTTTAAATAATTGTCAGTCCTAACCTGTCTTAGAATTTTCTTTGTACACTAATAGCTAAGTTTATCTCGTTGATTTTTGCACTGTTATGAGAACTTTGAACCGATTACTGATTGGACTTTTACCCCTACTTTTAAGTGCCTGTGCCACCGTTGAGCAGGCCGATATTAATCCTCCTGAATCCACTCATGCAGTGCTCAAACTTGACGCTTCTGGCGAACAAGTTTTTCGCTGTGTCCACGATATGAAAGGATGGTTTTGGCGATTTGAGGCTCCCAATGCTTACCTTTTCCTGCCCTCTACTGGTCAAGCTGTTGCCAAACACGGTTATCGTTTCTCTTTTGTACACAATGACGGCTCCAAGATTGCCTCCTCCCGAATCACAGGTATAGCAGCAGGAGACGGAAAAAATTTACCCGACGCTTTATTTACCGTCACAGCTCCTGCCAGTCACGGAACCTTTTTGGGAGTGAAATACATACAGCGGCTCAACGCTCAGGGCGGCATTCCCCAAGCTAAATGCACACCAGCTCGTCAGGGACAAATTAATCGAGTACCTTTTGAAGCACAATTTATTTTCTGGCGGTAACGCAAGTACTGAAAAATACTCAGGAAAATATTCTAGATACTGGAGTTAAATAGGATTTAAGTGTAAAATTGGAGGCTTGTTTTTCCCAGATTTTAGGGGATTTTTTCATGTCGACAGTTGGAGATTACCTGCAAAACCTACCGCCTGATCGTCGAGTGGCAATGGCAAAAATCTGCAGTCTTATTCGTCGCTCAGCCCGCGGTGTGCGGGAAAGCATGCGTCACGCTTTAGCTTTTTATGAGCTCCAGGGACCGCTTTTTGCCTTGGAATCCGGTGAGAAATCCATGACTTTGTATGTCGCCGAGGAGTCTGTCCTTGAAACGTTCAAAGATAAACTGCAAGTTGATATGGTGCACCGTAGCATTTTATTCAGTGACTTAAACCGCATCCCCCTTGATAACATTGAGAAAATTGTCCGCGATTCTGTCACTGCCCGTCGTGCCCGTGTAGCAAGCGGCGAAGTCCCAACTCAAGCACAAATGCTTGAAATTTGGGGCGTAACTGAAGAGGATGCCAAAGCTCCGCCGCCTGTTGTCCGTATTTCGATGAAAAGTCGCGATGAAGATGTCATCGAGCTCATTGATGACACAAAGCCCATTGCAAAGAAATAGTTCTAACTTCATTGCAGAAAGCGAGTCACCTGCGGCTCGCTTTTATTTTATTGAAACGATAGTTTTTATCCTATCGGCTCTATCAAAATACTCCAGCAGTCAGTATGCTTACACTTGACATGTCAGAACTCAATAAATCCTCTTCTCTCACTAACCGACAATTGCTCGTCAAAGTGGCTTTCACTTTGGCCTGCAAGATTGCGGTTATTGTTTGTTTAGGTTTGCTTTTTTTCAGCTCTGACAATCGTGTTGAGACAAATGCTCAAAGTGTGAGCCAAGTTATTTTAGCCGACACTACGGCAAACACCTGCACAGAGAAAAATCTATAAAAATTTCCTCTGGGTCTTATCTCTTCGAAAGGTTTTTTTATGATTTCGACCGAATTAGTTGATCTCTCAAGATGGCAGTTTGCGCTGACATCAATGTATCACTTCATTTTCGTGCCTCTTACCCTCGGTCTGTCCTTCATGCTGGTCGTAATGGAAGCCTGCTATGTTGTGACAGGCAAAGAAGTCTATAAAGACATGACCAAATTCTGGGGGAAGCTTTTCGGTGTGAATTTTGCTTTAGGCGTAGCCACCGGCATCACAATGGAGTTCCAGTTCGGTACAAACTGGGCTTATTATTCACACTATGTCGGCGATATTTTCGGAGCGCCGCTCGCCATTGAAGGTCTCATGGCGTTTTTCCTTGAATCAACCTTTATCGGACTATTTTTCTTTGGCTGGAAGCGCCTTAAAAAGTCCACCCACCTGATCGTAACGATTTGCATGGCCTTGGGCTCCAACTTATCCGCTTTGTGGATTCTAATCGCTAACGCCTGGATGCAGTATCCCATCGGAGCAGACTTTAACTTTGAAACCATGCGCATGGAAATGACTAACTTTTTTGATGTAGTTTTAAGCCCATGGGCACAGGCTAAATTCGGTCACACGATTGCTGCAGGTTACGTCACCGGAGCCCTTTTCGTGTTGGCTGTTTCTGCTTGGTATATGTTGAAAGGACGAGATCTGGAATTTGCCAAGCGCTCATTCAGAGTAGCGGCTGCTTTCGGTCTCGTTGTTTCCATTTTCACCATCCATTTGGGCGATGAATCCGGCTACCTTGTAGCCAAAGATCAACCGGCGAAGATGGCGGCTATGGAAGCTGCCTGGGAAACTGTTCCTGCTCCAGCTCCCATGACGGTATTTGGCTTCCCAGATGAAGAAAATCAGATTACTCGCGCCAGTATCGAGATTCCGTGGCTTTTCGGCATTATTGCCACTCGTTCACTTGATACGCCAATTCCTGGCATTAAGGACTTGATTGAGCAAAATACTAAGCGAATCCAAAACGGTATTGTTGCCATGCAAACGCTGAGTGCTTTGCGCAAAGACCCCACGAATGGCGACTTGCAAAATCAATTCAACAGCCTAAAAGCTGACTTAGGTTATGGGATGCTTTTGCGTAAGTACACAGATGATCCCGCACGGGCAACACCTGAAATGATCGCTCAGGCCGCCCGTGACACAATCCCTGGTGTCAACATCATGTTTTGGAGCTTCCGGGCCATGGTCGGCTGCGGTATTGTACTGCTTTTCATCTTTGCTTTCAGTCTTTACTACTCTGTCAAAGACCTGATCGCCTCTCGCCGCTGGCTTCTTAAGGCAAGCTTTTTTGCTCTGCCTTTACCCTGGATTGCCTGCGAACTGGGTTGGATGGTAGCCGAATACGGTCGCCAGCCCTGGAGCATTTACGAAATTTTGCCCGTGCACCTCTCAACTTCCACCTTATCGGTCGGCAGTGTCATGGGCTCTCTCATCGGTTTTGTTCTGTTGTACTCCGCTTTGTTGGTTGTAGAAATGTGGCTGATGGTGAAATTAATCAAAACCGGTCCCAGTTATTTAGGTACGGGCCGTTATTTCTTCGAACGCAACCAAACTGGCGATAAGGAGTAATGCATCATGATCGATTATGAAATCCTCAAACTCATCTGGTGGCTCTTTGTCGGTGTGCTTTTGGTCGGCTTTGCCGTCATGGACGGTCAGGATATGGGCGTTGGCTCCCTTTTGCCCTTCCTCGGAAAAAATGACACCGAGCGCCGCGTCATGATCAATACGGTTGCCCCGCACTGGGACGGTAACCAAGTCTGGCTTTTAACTGGAGGCGGCGCAATTTTTGCTGCTTGGCCCCTGGTATATGCAACGGCCTTCTCCGGTCTTTACTGGGCTTTGTTTATTGTCTTAGCCGCCCTTATTTTAAGACCGGTCGCCTTTGACTACAGAAGCCGTGTTCCGGCTGAAAAGTGGCGCTCATCCTGGGACTGGGCCCTTTTTATCGGCAGTTTTGTCCCTCCGATTATTTTCGGTGTGGCTTTCGGCAACATGCTCCAGGGAGTACCGTTTCACTTTGATGAAACCCTTCGCTCTACTTACACGGGCAGCTTCTGGGCTCTTTTAAATCCTTTTGCACTGCTTTGCGGCATTGTTTCAATTTCCATGATTATTTTCCACGGTGCCAATTACCTTCTTCTTCGCACCACGGGTGAACTTCAGGCCAGAGCCCGCAAAGTAGGAATGGTTGCCGGGACTGCCACCGCCGTCTTATTCTTGCTGGGCGGCATTTGGGTTTACTTCGGCATTCAGGGCTATGTGGCTAGCGGCATTGATCCGGCCGGTGTCGCCAACCCGTTGCTGAAAACCGTGCAGATGAGCCAAGGAGCCTGGTTTACCAACTTCTTTAATTATCCGGTGCTCTTTGTCGTGCCCTTTGCAGCCATTGCAGCCGCAGTGATCGGCGTGCTTTGTGAATATGTCTGGCGTCCGCTCACATCGGTACTGGCCAGCGCCGTGAGCATTCTTTGCATTGTGCTCACGCCTTTAATTGCTATGTTCCCCTTTATATTGCCTTCTTCGAGTCATCCCGTCTCGTCGTTGACAATGTGGGACTGCACAAGCTCTCAGCTGACGTTGCAGGTTATGTTTATCGTGACTTTGATTTTCCTGCCGATTGTGTTGATCTACACAGGTTGGGCCTACAAAGTCATGAGCGGCAAAATGACAGCTCAATACATTAAAGAAAACGATAAATCGCTTTACTAACGGAGTGACTCATTATGTTTTACATTTATTGGTTTGTCGGGTTGCTACTGGCGATTGTTTTTGCGGTCTTAATGGCAGCCATGTATGAATTAGAAAAAGACTCCGCTCAAAATAAATAATGACCAAAGGAGTTTTACTTTTCACTCGCACCCTTTCCATCGTGGCGGCTCTTGCCGTCACGGTGGCGGTTGTCTGTTTTCCGCGATTAGTTGCCGTCGATATGCACAGTGTTCCGCACGCCTGGCTCATCTGTTTGCTCGCAGGAATGAGTTTTTCTTATATCTACGGATTCGGATTTATCCCGGAAAATAAAACCCTTCGGATCCTCTTTTCTCCCGTCATTGCATGGCCCTTAATGATCCTCGGGGCTTTGATGATTGCCTACTAATCTCTTTTTAAAAGCCAGTGCATTTGCACCTGAGCCGTATTGACACTGTCTGATAACCAAACAACGCCGTCCTGAACCGTCACGGTTAAATGCATGGTCCTCTTCATCAGTGGAATCATTTGCGCAACTTCGGCGTCTTTGAGCATGGCGACAGAGAGCTTTTCAACTTTTCTCATATCCGCCATATTTTGCTTCCACCAAGGCTCTATCCGATCCTCGCCGTAGGCAATAACGATTTCTTCGTTGCTGCGGCCGGCTGCTTTTCTAACTTGTCGGATATCTGGCACCCCAACATCAATCCAACGAGCTATAGCGCCCGTATCATCAATTTCCCAAAGAGCAGGCTCTCCTTCTGTCGATAAACCTCTGCCAAATTCCAATCTCATATCGGTTTCACCGACATAAAGGCAGAAAGCAAGCATTCGTACAGCAAGGCGCTCTTCTGTCTCCGAAGGATGACGAGCTAAAGTACAGATATGCGAACCATAATATCCGCGATCAACATCTGAAATATCAATATTTGCTTTATAAATGGTTGCCCCTAACGCCATAGCTTTGCCTCAGTTATTAATCGCGCATTATGTTATTACGCCCCTAAAAGAAAAGCCAGCTCTCAAACAATTGAGATGCCGGCTTTTTGATGGTTTAGGCTAACTTTAAATTAGAAACGATACTGCATTTGAACGCCAACCAAGTAAGCATCCAATGTGTCATATTCACCAATCTTCTTACCGCCAACACGGTCATAGAGATCTTTATCACCAATACCCATCAAGTAGGTAGCACCCACATCAAATTGCAAATCTTTCGTGGCGTACCAGGAGGCACCTAAAGACAGCCAGAGACGATCGGTATCCGGAATCACAGCCATACGGGTCGATTGATCATCGATCGGGCTTGTTTCATAAGCGATACCACCGCGAACCGTAAAGTCACTATTGATCTTGTAGTCAGCGCCAATGGAGAAGAGCCACGTATCTTGCCAATCGTTTTCAATTTGAGTTTCAGAGAGTTGCCCCAGTTTACTTAACGCATCAGGATCTCTAATGAACCCATCCGGCAACATTCCAGCCAAAGAGCCAATATCAACAGGGCTACTATTATGAATCTTTAAGGTGTCAAAGTTCGACCAATTTGCCCAGCGAATCAAACCTGACAAGCGCAATTGGTCCGTTGCTTCCCAAGTACCTGTTAACATAACAGTATCAGGTGTTTTTAAACTTGCAGAAGAATTTACCGTTAGGGAATTCATCGGCATACCCGCAGCAGTGGTAATGGTTTGCAACAATTGACTGTTCGACAGGTTTGTATGACCATCCGCATCATGCTCGATAGCAGAACGATAGGCCAAGCCAAAGCGTAATCTATCGGTCGGACTAATCATGACACCCAAATTAAAACCCCAATCCCAACTGTCAGCTTCAAGCTTGGCGTGACCTATTCCCAGATCGCCAGCTAGCGTCTTTAGGCTTCCCATACCCATGCCTAACTTAGCTTTAGCGTATTGGACAGAGATACCACCACCGATACTGATGAAGTCGCTTACTTTGTAAGCAATGTTCGGATTCATATCGAAGGTATAAATCTTGGCAGAAGTACCTCGTTGATTGCCTTCCCAATTACGGTCATATTCCGTACCCATACCGTAGGGAACGGTCATAGCAAAACCCAACCACACCTTGTCGTTGACTTGGTGGGTCACATAGCCTGCAGGAATCATTTGACCTTTCAAGCGACCGTTCTCAGACGTACCATCATTGCCATCATAGTCAGCATTAATACCGATCCAAACGCCACCGGCTTGGAAACGCGTGCCTTCCAACAACGTCATACCAGCGGGGTTGTAATGTACAGCAGACAAGTCATCACCGACGATACCGGCACCAGCATAAGCACGGCCAGCACCCAAAGAGGATTGTTCCGTTAATTGGAAACCGGCAGCAAAAGCCGTAGACACTGCAACGGAGACGCCAGTTAACACTAACGCAGCAGTACTCTTTTTCATGAAAGACATCTCTTTCTCTCTCCAAAATGGGAAAAATTGCAAAACAAAAGCGTAAAGGTTTTGGAACAAGCAGGAACAGAACCTTTACGCTTCCGAACAGAGGAATTTTGCGGTTTTTTTGTTGCGATTTTTTACGTTTTTTATAGGTATAAACCCTAACTATACCCTAAACAGCTTAATCTGCTTAAAAGTTAAATCGCTAACGTTAATCCGTATAGATAGGACGGTACTGGCGAAGTCGAACCCAGCCGATGGCAATTCGGTAAGCTACCCAGATCCCTAAAACGACAAAGCCGCCCAGCCAAATAAAAGGTCCGATAACAAGTGGCGTCAGAACGACTCCAACGATTGCGACCAGAATGGTCCAGACCATCCCGTACCAAAATGTTCTGATTTGCCAGGAAAAATGTGACTGCAGGAAAGTGCCTCGTGCATCCGGCGCCATAATGTAATTTAAGATCACTGCCGCAATAGAGGGCCATCCGAAAAGAAAAGCTGAGATAATCGTAGCGCCTGTCATCAACCCGATAACAATACTTAAACCATGCAAAATGTAGACCAGCTGGGTGATGAACAACAAACTCTTTTTCGGTCCCTGTTGATCATACGAAGTTAAGTCTGACATTTTTACTTTTCCTTCTCTTTATAATTTTCCTTACACTCAAACTTAGCATACTTATCGATTTTCTTGCGAAAGTTTTAATTTTTTGTACATTTTCATCCTTCAGAGAGTTTTTTTGGATTAAGGAGTTAGCCGTGAGACTTTTATTGGTTGAAGACGATCCGATGATTGGAGAAAGTGTTGTCGATGGACTCACCGATGAAGGCTATGCGGTCGACTGGGTGCAGGACGGTCATTCTGCGCTTTTGGCTTTGCGCACCACAGAATTCTCCCTGGTCATTTTGGACTTGGGTCTGCCCGGCAAAGACGGCATCAAGGTGCTCGAAGAAATGAGAGCCGAGCGCAACCTGACTCCTGTACTAGTCACCACTGCGCGCGATACGGTTGAAGACCGCATCAAGGGGTTAGATGCGGGGGCTGACGACTATTTGATTAAGCCCTTTGATTTAGATGAGCTTTTCGCTCGAGTAAGAGCCTTATTACGGCGCTCTGCCGGTCGGGCGGAACCTATGATTGAGCGCGGAAAATTACAAATTAAACCTGCCACGCACGAAGTGATCTTTAACGGTGAATCCATTTTATTATCGAGCAAAGAATTTGCCCTGCTCTTAGCACTGGCAGAGCGCCCCGGTTTGGTTTTATCCCGTTCACAGCTCGAAGAAAAGCTCTACAACTGGGACTCCTCGATCGGCAGTAATGCAATCGAAGTGCATATTCACCATCTGAGGAAAAAACTCAGTGAAGACGCCATCAAAACCGTTCGCGGCGTGGGTTACATTCTTGAGACCTGATTTTAACCATGTACTCCATCCGAGACAGACTGCTTTGGACATTTTGTATTGCGCTTCTTTTAGCCGGCGTGGCTGCAACTTATATGACATTTGTTTCAGCCAGAGGCGAGGTTGACCGTTTTTTAGATACCGAACTGCAGCAAATCGCGATCTCTTTAAGTGCTCATACCGACGGCCAACTGCCGTCTATGAAGCCAACAGGATCAGATGAACAGCACATTGTGGTTCAATTGACCGATACCCAAACCGGTCAGACGCACTTATCGAGCACTCTTGCCTCGGCATTTCCTTCTCCTGCTGTTGCGGGTTTTGCCAATATTCGTCACGAAGGTCAAACGTGGAGAATCTATAGCCTGACAACTGAACAAAATCTCCTCATTATCACGGCGCAACCCGTTGATGTACGCGTCAAACTCGCCTTCAGTTCTGCGCTACATATTCTTCAGCCTTTAGTTCTACTTTTACCTTTTTTGATTGTCGCTGTTTGGCTTTTGGTAGGGCAGGGCTTGGCTAGCCTTAATCGAACTGCAAAAATTGTTTCTACACGCTCTTCCACATCGCTTGAACCCCTTCCGGTAAAAGCTCTACCTGTTGAAGTCAAACAACTGGTTTTAGCACTCAATGACCTCTTGGCTAAACTTGCTCAGAGTCTAGAAGCTCAGAAGCGCTTTGCCTCTGATGCCGCTCATGAGCTTCGAACTCCGCTTACCGCACTCAAACTTCAGGTTCAATTAGCCGAGAGAGCCAAAACTGAAGAAAGCCGTCAAAAGGCGTTTAATCGTCTGCATGCAGGCATTGACCGGGCAACCGGTCTGGTTCAACAATTATTAGTCATCGCACGGCTTGACCCCGATGCGCACAAAAAACCATTTGTTAAAGTGCATCTTGACCAAGTCATTAAAAGCGTTGCTGATGAATTAATGGTTCTCGCTCAACAAAAAAATATTACGCTCGAAACCTCTGCATCAAACATAGCCGTTGATGGCATGGAAGATGCCTTAAAACTGCTTGTAACAAATCTAACCGACAATGCTATCCGGTATACACAAGACAACGGTCGTATCCGTCTTTGTATCAGAGAAGACAACCATAGCGCTGTCATTGAAGTAAGTGATAATGGACCAGGAATTGCTCCCGAAGAGCGTGAGAGGATATTTGATCGTTTCTACCGAGCGCTGGGGACCAAAGCTCAGGGACATGGCCTGGGCTTAGCCATTGTCAAACGTATTGTAGAAATTCATCACGGCCAAATATTCGTTGATGACGGCTTGGACGGTAAGGGAACAACTATGCGGATTAAATTGCCACTACGTACCTAGATTCACTAGTCTTTGTTACAAATAAAGGTGGATCGAAACAACCCGACAAACAAAAATCGTCTGTTTTTTATTATCGTTTCAATGTTTGGCAAACCAATCAATGAGTTGCCTGAAAGAATATCATTCGGAGTTTTTAGTTATGGTTAAAAAGAGTGTATTGAAATCAACCGTTCTGGCTGCTGCGTTGGCTGCTGCGCTGAGTATCTCTCCTGTCGCGCAGGCCGAGGTTCCCTTTTTCTCTTCTGAAGAGTCCGGTTCTCAAGTAACGTTGCCGGACTTCACTAAACTTGTTGAAGAAAATGGTAAAGGCGTTGTGAATATCTCCACGATTCGAAATGCCAGAACGCAAACAGTTCAATCACCCTTCCCGGGCTTGGATGACCGAACCGCTGAGCTTTTCCGCCGATTCGGCTTCCCCATTGTCCCCTTCGGTCCTCAGGAGCAGCGTGTTCCTGAGCAGCGCGGCACGGGTTCGGGCTTTATCATTTCCTCTGACGGTGTCATTCTTACCAATGCTCACGTTGTTGAAGGCGCCGATGAAATCCGTATTCGTTTGACCGATAACCGAGAATTTTCCGGCAAAGTGCTGGGCCTTGATAAAAAGACCGATATTGCTGTTGTGAAAATCGATGCAAAAGATTTACCGGTTTTGAAAATCGGCTCTTCTGAAAAGTTAAAGGTCGGTGAATGGGTTGCCGCTATCGGCTCACCTTTCGGATTGGATAACACCGTCACCGCCGGTATTGTTTCGGCTAAAAGCCGTGCTTTGCCTTCTGAAGAATACGTCCCCTTTATTCAGACAGACGTTGCAGTCAATCCCGGCAACTCTGGTGGCCCGCTTTTTAACATGAAAGGCGAAGTGGTGGGAATTAACTCACAAATCTTCTCCACTTCAGGCGGTTTTATGGGCTTGTCCTTCTCCATCCCAATTGATCTGGCTATACAAATTAAAGATCAATTGATTGAAAACGGTCGTGTCATCCGTGGTCGCATCGGTGTAGGCATTCAAGCTGTCACCCAGGATTTGGCTGAAGCTTTTGGTATGAAGACCCCTCGTGGCGCTGTCATTACTCAGCTTGAAAAGGGGCAACCTGGTGAAAAAGCTGGGCTAAAGGTGGGAGACATCGTCGTAGCTTTAAATGGTCAGGCCATCAACAGTGCTAACGATCTTCCTGTCAAAATTTCTGCTATGAAACCTGGCACAAAAGTGAAATTAACTGTTTTGCGTGACGGTAAAGAGAAAGATCTAACAGTTACAGTAGCTGAAAATCCGGAAGAAAGTACTAGCCCCAATGAGGTCAAACAAACTCAAGGTAAACTCGGTGTTTCAGTTCGTGCTTTAAATGAGGAAGAATTAAAAGAGTTGGATCTGACAAACGGTCTGCTTGTTACGGAGGTTCGTGCGGCAGCTGCTCGAGCCGGCTTAATGCCTCGCGATATTATTTTGAGTGCCAACGGTAAGAGCGTGAAAACAGTTGGAGATTTGCGTCGTGCAGTATCGGGCGCAGATAAGGTTGCCCTGTTAGTCCAACGCCAAAATTCCCGTATCTTTATTGCAGTTGACCTCAAATAAGGAGCAAAACAACAAAACAGCCAGTCTTCTTAATTGAAGCTGGCTGTTTTTTTTATTATGCAGCTTTTGATTCAAGCTCCTTTATTTTTTGCTTTAACTTTTCTCGCGGCGTATAAATGCGTTCAGCAAGAAGTTCGCAAACAAGATCAAAATTTAAATCAGGGTTACGCAAAAATCGCATCACGATCCCTTCAATAGTTGCCATACCCAATTCAACACGAATCCAATCAGACGGATCATTGCTTTGCGGATAGCAAATTTCTTTCAGATGAGTACGAGCCTTAACATCGGCTTTCTGAAGAACTTTTTCCAATTCGGGATCGCGAGAGGCCTCCGTAAGAAGCTCAAGTGACAAAACGATTCTTTCTCGTCTGAAACAATCGCCAAATACTCGTCTGACTTGCTGAAGAGTCTCCTCGTAGCTACCCTGATTTTCCTGAAGAGCACACGAATTTTTGTAAAAATCTTCCATTCCTCGGGAAATAACTTCCTCAATAATGGCCGTTTTAGTCGGAAAATAGTTATAAATATGCCCGGCACTCATGCCGAACTCCCGGGCAATATCGGCCATTCCGGTAGCATGAAAGCCCTTGGCAATGAAACACTTATGCGCCGCCTTGATAATTTCCTCACGGCGCTGCTGAGCGAGATTTTTTGACATGTTTTATGCCTCGCTTTTCACTTCTGCCGTTTGAGCAGTTTTATCCTCAGACGTGTTCTCTAAATCAACAGCACCGCCCCCCAAGACTTTATACAAGGTCACCAAACTCATAGCACGGGCTTGCTGAGCTACCGCTAACTGAGTTTGAGCACTGACGTACTGCCGTTGGGAATCCAAAACCGTTAAAAAGCTTTCAGAACCATGACGGTAGCGAGCTTGTGCCAATTCATAGGCCTTTTTAGTCGCATCTGCGTAGTCCTGAGTGGCTTTGAGTTCCCGTTCAATGGTGCCCTCAGTTGCCAGAGCATCTGCCACTTCGCGGAAAGCAGTTTGAATCGCCTTTTCATAGTCGGCAACCGCAATGTCTCTTTCCGTTTCAGACACACGCAGCGTTGCCCAGTTAGCTCCGCCCGTGAAAATCGGCAAAGAGATCGAAGGCGAGAAGCTCCACAGGCGCGTTCCGCCTGAGAAAAGGTCGTCTAACTCCGTGGCACCGGTACCGCCTGAGGCAACAAGAGTAATTCTCGGGAAGAAATTGGCTCTGGCAGCTCCGATATCTGCATTGGCAGCCATCAGCGTGTACTCAGCCTGAGCGATATCAGGACGATTTAAAAGCACTTCTGAGGGCACGCCCTGAGGCAGCATGCCTGCCAAAGTTACGACCTCAACCTTTGTCGGCAGAAGCGACTCAGGCACTTCGGTACCCACCAACAATGCCAAAGCATTTAAGTCCTGAGCGACAGCCCGTTGAGTGGAAGCGTAAGAAGCTTGGGCACTGGCGTACATTTGCTTGGCTTGGTTTAACTCAAGCAAATTAATAGCACCAGCTTTATAGCTGGCTTCTGAGAGCTTGTAGGATTGCTCCTGACTGTCAAGCGTTTCTTTTGCAAAAGCCAGTAACGAGCGATCAGCGCCCAACTGCAGCCACAAATTCGCGGTTTCGGCAATCAGTGTGACCCGAGAGCTCTTTCTTGCTTCTTCAGTTGCAAAATACTGATTAAGCGCTTCATCGCTTAAGCTGCGGATACGCCCGAAGAGGTCAAGCTCATAAGAGGCCATCGCTAAATTAGCCGAGTAAACGTGGCTGACCGCATCCTGACCGGTTGCGCTAAGCGTTCGGGGAGTTCCGGAGTGTTCACCCGAACCTGCAGCAGAAATGCTCGGCAGGAATTCAGAGCGCTGAATATTGTAGGCATAGCGCATACGCTGAACATTGAGCATCGCCACGCGATAGTCACGATTATTATCTAACGTAAGCTCAATGACTTTACGCAAACGCTCATCGGTGAAAAACTCACGCCAATCGGGTAAGGCCTGCTGATTTAACTTCGCATCGGCATAGGCCTCTCCCGTAGGCCAGACGTTGAGAATCGGCGCCTGAGGTCTTTCATAGCTGGGAGCCATCGACATGCAACCTGTCAATGCCAAAGCGGCCACCAACGGTAAAAACTTAAAGGTCTTTTGCATGCTTATTCTCCCTTTTTATCTGTTTTAGATGAGTTGTTGCCTTCAGAGGCAGTTGCTTGAGGGGACGATTGAGCAGAATCATTTTCCTTATTCTCTTCACGTTCATAGAACGTGAGTTCGCCTTCTTTGAGAGCCTTTGCTTCAAAGGCTGTTTCAGCAGCAGCGGCCTGTAAATCGACATTACGCTCATTGGCACTGCCCGAAATGCGCATAATCATGACGTAGAAAAGCGGAACAAAGAGCACGCACAAAAGCGTACCTGTAATCATACCGCCCAACACGCCCCAACCAATAGCATTCTGAGCACCGGAACCGGCACCGTGGGCCAAAGCCAAAGGCAACACACCCAAGCCGAAGGCCAAAGAAGTCATCACAATCGGACGCAGACGCAAGCGAACTGCATCGATAGCCGCATGAACGATATCTTCTCCGCTATCGTGCAGGTCTTTAGCAAATTCCACAATCAAAATGGCGTTTTTACTCACCAAACCGATTGTTGTAATCAAACCCACTTGGAAGTAAATATCGTTATTCAAACCTCTTAACCCTGTTAAGGCCAAGGCACCGATCACACCCATCGGAATGACCAAAATCACAGCAATAGGAATAGACCAGCTTTCATAGAGGGCTGCCAGACAGAGGAACACCACCAAAATGGAAAGTGCGTACAAGGGGGCTGCCTGACCGCCTGCTTCCCGTTCCTGATAAGACACACCTGTATAGGCAACACTGTAGCCTGTCGGCAATTTTTGGGCGATTTCTGCCACAGCGGCCAACGCATCACCCGAACTGAAGCCAGTGCGGGGGTTGCCTTGAATGTTCACGGCAGACAAACCGTTAAAACGCTCCAGACGCGGTGAGCCGTACTTCCAGGAAGTGGTTGAGAATGCAGAGAACGGCACCATTTCACCGGCACTGTTTTTCACGTACCACTTACCTAAATCCTCAGGCTTTTGTCTGAATTGGCTGTCGCCCTGAACATAGACTTTCTTCACACGACCCCGATCAAGGAAGTCATTGACGTAGGTACTGCCCCAAGCCGTTGCCAGCGTAGAGTTGATGGAATTAATAGAGACGCCTAAAGCACGAGCCTTTTCAGTATCAATATCCAAATGCAGCTGCGGCGTATCTTCCATACCGTTGGGACGAACAGCCGTTAAATGCGGATGAGCATTACCCAGACCCAGGAACTGGTTGCGAACGGCCATCAACTCGTCATGCGTCTGACCAGCACTTGCCTGCAGATAAATATCAAAGCCATCGGCAATACCCAATTCAGGCACAGCGGGCGGCGGGAACGCATAGGCATTGGCGTCTTTGTACTGAGAAAATTCAGCCATAGCACGGGCCGTGATGGAATTGACATCCTGACCGTCGCCTTCACGCTCTCCCCAGTCCTTCAAGCGTACGAACATCAAACCCGTGTTTTGACCCGTACCGCCGAATGAGAAGCCCGAAACCGTAAACACTGACTCCACGTTCTCGGTTTCTTTCGTTTGGAAGTACTGACTCATACGATTCAATACTTCTTGGGTTCTTTGCTGAGAGGTACCGGCAGGAGTAATCACCTGTGCAAGCAACACGCCTTGGTCTTCACCCGGCATAAAGCTGGAGGGCAACTTCCAAAAACCGAACACCACACCACCCAAGATAATGGCATAAACCAAAATCGTACGAAGTGTATGCGGGATGGCTTGACCGACTATTGTGCGAATCCATAAGGAGAACTTTTCAAATCCGCGGTTAAAGCGGCCGAAAAATCCCTGTTTGTTTTCATGGTGTTCGGAATCAATGGGCTTAAGAAGCGATGCGCAAAGCACCGGCGTCAAAATCAAAGCTACCAATACAGACAGCACCATAGCCGACACAATCGTGACGGAGAACTGACGGTAAATGATGCCGGTAGAGCCGCCAAAGAAGGCCATCGGGACGAACACGGCAGCCAACACCATGGCAATACCCACCAAAGCGCCCTGAATCTGTCCCATGGACTTTTCTGTGGCCTCTCGTGGTGAGAGCCCTTCTGTTCTCATCACACGCTCAACGTTTTCCACCACCACAATGGCGTCATCGACCAATAGACCGATGGCAAGCACCATAGCAAACATGGTGAGCACGTTAATGGAGTAGCCCATGGCCTGCAACACACCGAAAGTACCCAAAAGCACTACAGGCACAGCAATCGTCGGAATGAGCGTCGCACGCCAGTTCTGCAGGAATAAGAACATCACGCAGACCACAAGCACAATAGCTTCAAACAGCGTGCGAACCACTTCCTGAATAGAAATTCGAACGAAAGGCGTCGTATCAAACGGCACCACCCATTCCATTCCGTCCGGGAAGTTGACTTGCATTTCATTGAGACGGGCCTTCACGCGATCGCTCGTAGCCATAGCATTGGCACCGGAAGCCAAACTGATGGCCATACCGGTAGATTCTCTGCCGTTATAAAGAGCAATGACGTTATAGCTTTCTTCCCCCATTTCTATGCGGGCCACATCTTTCATCAAAACGCGAGAGCCGTCCATGGAGGTTTTCACCATGATGTTTTCGAAGTCAGCCACCGTTTCCAGAAGTGACATCGAATTAATCGTGGCATTTAACTCATAGCGGGTGTTGGAAGGTAAGTTACCGATAGCACCGGATGAAACCTGAACGTTTTGCTCTTCAATCGCAGCGACAATTTCATCGGTTGAAAGCGAATACTTATGCAGTTTTTCCGGATCCAACCAGATACGCATGGAGTACGAGCTACCGAACACTTCGACTTCACCGACACCGGTAATACGAGAAAGCGGTTCCTGAACATTGTTGACCAAGTAGTCAGAGAGGTCAGCACTGCTCATCTTGCCGTTTTTATCGACAAAGCCCACCACCATCAGGAAGTTGGCCGCAGACTTATCCACGTTCACACCCAGCTGCTGCACCACTTGCGGGAGACTGTTTTCAACCGTTTTCAAACGGTTTTGCACCTGAACCTGAGCAATATCCGGGTCCGTTCCTGCTTCAAAGGTAATATCAATTGAAACGCGACCCGATGAGTCCGAATTGGATGCCATATATAAGTAGCCGTCCAAACCGGTCATAGCCTGTTCGATCTGCTGAGTGATCGTATTTTCAATTGTTTCAGCCGAAGCACCAGGGTAAGTGGCGGTAATCGTCACTTGAGGAGGTGCAATTTGCGGGTACTGCGACACCGGTAGTCTTGTAATTGACAAGATACCGGCCAACATGATCACAATTGCGATCACCCAAGCAAAAATCGGCCGTCCTAGAAAAAATCGAGACATAAACTATTTCCTTTGCCTTGTCTAATTACTTTGCCGCTGCTTGTGCGGCAGGTGTTGAAGCTGCAGCAGGTTGAGCAATCGTCACCTTAGCGCCGATGCGCACCTTGCCGATACCGTCAATCACCACTTTTTCGCCGGCTTTCAGCCCGGACTCAATCAACCAATTGGTTCCGATCACACGATTGGCGACGACGTTGCGTTGTTCAATCGTGTTATCAGGTTTAACCACATAAACGTATGCCTGACCTTTCGGATCGCGCATCACACAACGCTGAGAAATCACAACTGAATCCGGTCTGGCGCCTTCTTCCAAACGGGCACGCACGAACATTCCCGGGAGCAAATCACCGTTGGGGTTTGGGAAAATAGCACGCAAATTAATCATGCCTGTCCCTTCATCGACTTCTTCTCCCGTGAAGGTCAATTTGCCCTTTTGGGGATAAACAGAACCGTCTTCCATCAAAAGCGTCACTTCCACCGCTCCGTCTTTATTCGCTTTAACTTTGCCTGAGGCAATTTCGTGCTTTAAACGAAGCATCTCAGAGCTCGTCTGACGGACGTCAACGTAGATGGGGTCGAGCTGCTGCACCGTTGTCATAAAGGTTTGATAAGCATTAACCAAAGCACCAGGAGTGACTTCAGAGCGACCCACGCGGCCGGAGATCGGGCTTTCAACCTTGGTGTAGTCTAAGTTGGTCTTAGCCGTCTTCATGGCTGCACGAGCGGTCTTCATTTGTGCCTGAGCGGCATCATTGTCTTGCTTACTGACAGCGTTGACCTTCACCAATTGGGCAGAACGTCTGGCATTGGCACGCGCCAATTCGTAATTCGCTACAGCCTCTTCGTAGGCAGCCTCATAGAGTGCGGGATCAATCTGATAGAGCTGCTCACCCTCTTTGACCATCTGCCCTTCTGTGAAGATTCGCTTTTGAATAATGCCGCTGATTTGGGGGCGAACCTCAGCTACTTGGTAAGCGCTTGTGCGCCCGGAAAGCTCTGTTGTCATCACCGGAGTAGACAACTCAACGGTCACGACACCAACCTCCTGGGGACCTCTTTGAGCACTCGGAGCGCTGTCTTTGCAGCCTGCCAACGACAAGGCCGCTACCACTGACAAGGCTACTGCCGCATACTTAGGTGCATACTTTGAAAACATCTTTTCTTATTCTCCAAACATCGGTGCCGATGATGACCGACACAAAAAACCAAAAATGACTGAACGTTCATTCAGTCAAAAAGTGAAAGCTTGTTCATTGTCTCAAAATTCCCTAGAAAATAGTTTTTTTTAAAAATTCTTTAAGGTAAAAATTATTTCAAAATGTAACTTATATTAGGGTTTATACCTAATGATCTTTTTTTGCTAATGGAGAAAAATTCCCCAGATTTTTTTACTCTTGCTTTTTTTATCATGTCACTTGAGATCTTCCACCTGCAATACTTTCTGGCTGGGCTTGTGAGTTTGCTTGTCATCACCAATCCTCCTTCGAAGATCCCGCTATTTATCAGTCTGACCCAAGGCATGGATCCGGAACAACGTAAAGCTCAGGCCCGTTGGGCTGCAATTTATGCGGCCATTATCATGTTTGTCAGTTTATTGGCAGGCAACTTATTGCTTGCCTTTTTTGGAATTTCCTACGGAGCTTTGCGTATTGCCGGTGGCTTTATGGTAGCAGTTATAGGCTATCAAATGCTTTTTAGCCAACAGACACCCTCACCCAATAAAGCCCCTCTGGTCAGACGAGACCGCGAAGACTACGCCTTCTTTCCCATTGCTATGCCCATGATCGCCGGTCCGGGAACGATGGCAGTAATTATCGGTTTTTCAACCGAAATCGCTGAATATCCCCATTGGCAAGATCAAGTGGCGACTTTCTTTATGATGACTTTAGCTATTATTTTCTGTAGCTTAGTGTGCTGGGCCGTCATGCGATCAGCAGATTTCTGCGGTCGAAAGCTTGGACCTTCAGGCACAATTGTGATCAGTAAATTAATGGGTTTTTTACTGGTTTGTATTGGTGTACAGTTTATTGGTTCTGGTATCAGAGCTTTTGCCACCGGTATGTAACATCAAAACTTAATGTAAAAAGCCTCCCTTCATTGCTTGAACGGGAGGCTTTTTAATAGTTTCGTTGTCAGTTGATATTAATATGTACTATTCAACTGTGACACTCTTAGCCAGATTTCTTGGTTTATCAACATCGTTTCCTCGGATAAACGCTGTATGATAGGCCAAAAGTTGCAGAGGAATCACGTGAAGAATCGGTGACAGAGGGCCATAGTTTTCCGGCATACGAATCACATGAATGTGTTCACTTGATTCCAACCCAGTGTCAGAGTCGGCAAACACATAAAGCTCACCTTTTCGTGCCTCCACTTCTTTCATATTGCTCTTGAGTTTTTCCAAAAGCTCGTCGTTAGGTGCAACCGTTACCACAGGAATAGATTCATCAACTAAAGCAAGCGGTCCATGTTTAAGCTCTCCTGCCGGATATGCTTCTGCATGGATATAAGAGATTTCTTTTAGTTTGAGTGCACCTTCCAATGCAATCGGATAGTGAATTCCGCGACCTAAGAACAACGCATGCTGTTTGCTTGCAAAACGCTCAGCCCATGCTATAACCTGAGGCTCAAGAGCCAAAACTGCGCTGACTGCTTTGGGAACGTGGCGCAATAGCCGCATATATTCCATCTCACCGTTAGGCTCTAAACGACCCTTCACCTTTGCCAAACTGAGCGTAAGCAGGAAAAGCGCCGTCAGCTGCGTTGTAAAGGCCTTCGTAGAAGCCACCCCAATCTCAACACCGGCTCGGGTGATAAAACGCAACTGACTCTCACGCACCATTGCACTGGTTGCAACATTGCAAATCGTCAGTGTTTTCGTCATACCCAGCTCACGAGCATGCTTGAGTGCCGCTAAGGTATCTGCCGTCTCTCCTGACTGGGAGATAGTCACAATCAGTGTCTTTGGATTGGGAACACTTTTACGATATCGGTATTCACTAGCGATCTCAACATCACACGGTATTCCAGCAATAGCCTCTAACCAATACTTAGAAGTCAGCGCTGCATAGTAACTTGTCCCGCAGGCAATCATGAGCACGCGTTCAACATTTTCAAACACTTCCTGTGCTTGTTCACCAAAAAGTGAAGCCCTAACCTCTCCTACCGCTTCTAGCGTATCGGCAATAGCTCGAGGTTGCTCAAAAATTTCCTTTTGCATGTAATGACGATAAGGCCCAAGTTCCACAGCATTACTGAAAGCCTCTACCTGACGAACCTCACGATCAACCGGCAAAAATCTTTGACCTTGATGTGAATAAATGGCATAAGAGTCTTGCCTCAAATCAGCAACATCTCCATCTTCTAAGTAAATGAAGCGATTGGTCTCTCCTGCCAAAGCCATCGTATCAGAGGCAGCAAACATTTCCCCATCACCAATACCTAAAACCAAAGGTGAGCCTTGGCGAGCCACCACTATACGATGCGGATCCTCCTTACAAAAAACAGCAATAGCGTAAGCACCTCGTACTCGATTGAGTGCACCCTCAACCGCTTTGAGCAAATCGCCTTGGTAGCAATCACGCACTAAGTAAGCCAACACTTCAGAGTCAGTTTGACTGGCAAATTGAACACCCTTTACCTTTAATTCATCACGGATTTCTTCATAATTTTCAATGATGCCATTATGAATCAAAGCGATTTGATCACCGGCAAAGTGTGGGTGAGCGTTACAAACAACAGGCTCGCCGTGTGTAGCCCAGCGAGTGTGGGCAATACCCATAAAACCCTTCAAACCTTCTTTTTCAATCTGATCAGACAATTCCGAAACCCGGGAAACGCTTCTGACACGCTTTAAACCCTGATCCCAAACAGCAACACCGCAACTATCATAGCCACGATATTCCAAACGCTTTAAGCCCTGAACTAAGAGCGGAACAATATTTCGATGTTTAGATGTAGCTGCAACAATACCGCACATAGCTTCTTTCCTCTATTACTTTTTTGTTGGACGTTTCCAACCTTTAATCGTCACCTGGCGTGCTCTGGCTAAAGTTAATTCACCGTCAGGAGCATTTTTTGTAAGCGTCGTGCCTGCACCAAGAGTGGCCCCCTGACCTACAGTGACCGGAGCAACAAGCTGGGTATCTGAACCGATAAAAGCATCATCCATAATGGTGGTTCTGAACTTATTCACACCGTCGTAATTACAGGTTATGGTTCCCGCACCGATGTTAACCCGAGCTCCCATATCCGTATCGCCGATGTAAGAGAGGTGATTGACTTTACTGCCTAAACCGATAACAGATTTTTTAATTTCAACGAAATTACCGATATGGGTTTGATCTGCCAAGGTCGTGCCGGGACGCAAACGGCTGTACGGACCTAAACGGGTATTTTCACCCACACGAGCTCCATCGAAGTGGCAGAACGGCAAAACTTCAGTCTCATTGCCAATTTCAACATCCTTGAGTACGCAATAAGCACCGACTCTCACGCCGTCACCTAAGATGACTTTGCCGCTGAAAATACATCCGACATCAATCGTGACATCTTTGCCGCAAATGAGCTCACCCCGAATATCAATTCTTGCCGGATCAATAACGGTCACTCCGTCATTCATCAGCTGCAAAGCTTTCTCTGTCTGATAAGCCCGCTCGAGCGCTGCCAGCTGAACTTTATTGTTGACGCCCTGCACTTCTGTTTCACTTTCAGCCAAAGCTGAATTCACGGCAATACCTTCAGACACTGCCCGCGCAATTACGTCCGTGAGATAGTATTCACCCTGAGCATTCTGATTACCCAGCTCGTTGAGCCAAGAGTCCAAATAACGAGTCGGTAAAACCATAATGCCAGTATTGACTTCCCTGATCTCGCGCTGTGCTTGCGTTGCATCCTTTTCTTCTACAATAGCGCAGACCTTTCCGTTCTCGCGCACAATGCGGCCGTAGCCTTTAGGATCATCCAGGCAAACGGTCAAAAGACCTACATCATTGCCGGCCGCCTGAATTAAATTCTTGAGGGTTTGCGGGCGAATCAGCGGCACATCGCCTAAAAGCACCAAGGTGGGTTGATTCTGATCGCAGTAAGGCAGGGCCTGAAGTAAGGCATGGCCTGTTCCCAATTGCTCAGCCTGCAGAGCAAAGGTAATTGTCTTATCTTCTTCAAAATAGGACTTCACCGCTTCGGCACCATGACCGATCACAACGATTAATCGATGATCGGATCCTAAAAGTCGGGCTTTTTCAATGACGTGCTCAAGCATGGGTTTATCGGCAATCGGTTGGAGAACCTTAGGTAAGCGCGAGCGCATCCGCTTACCCATGCCGGCGGCAAGGATAACAATATTCATAAGACGACTTAACTGTGGATATAACGTCAGTTGATCGTATTCTACCCGATTCATTCAGCTGACTTAGAGACAGAAATGGCCTGAAACAAAAAGGGCCGCACTTTTAACGCGACCCTTGTTTTGCGGCGAATTCAATTTATTGGGGTGAGTCCTGATGGATACCGGCTAAAAGCCAGCCGGAATTGCCATTGACAGGTTTAACCAAAATCCAGGTTTCATCAACCCGTTCGGCTTCTCCGCTGACATTGAGCGTACCGTCGAAATGAACGCCCGCCAAATACTCATCGCCTTCACGAACGATGCCTCTGAAATCGGATTTCAAAGTCACAATTTCTGTTTCGTAGTTTTGAGCGCCGCGCTCGCGCAGCTGATGTGTAACGGTACGGAAAACTTCATCACTGGTGAAATCCGAAATAGAAGTGACATTACCCGTATCCCAAGCCTTTTGCATCAAAGCAAAATTATCTTCTGCAACCTTCAAAAAGCCTTCCACATCGAAATCGGCCGGTAAATCAACCTTTTTGGCCGAGCTCGGATTATTCAGTTCATCCAAAACACTGCCTGCCATCGGAGAAGCAGAGCTGAAAGCCGTTTGTGTGGTTTGAGTCTGTTGGGGCTGAGCATAGTCGTAGCTTGTCCGCATAGTGTCCTGACGGTCATCAGAATTTTGACCGCCGGGCATCCCGGCAGGACGACGTTTCACGAGGAACAATCCTAAAAGCAAACGCACAATATAGAAGGCTGCCAATGCCATCAAAGCAACCATCAGGAACTGAGCAAAACCTTCACCCAAACCCAAAGCATGAGCTAAAGCCGTAATGCCCAAAGCAGCGGCCAAACCCATCAACATACCGCGCATGGGGCTGGGAGCCGCCTGAGGGGTACGAGGCTGCTGACTGGGAGCGGCTTGTTGCTGACGCTGCTGCTGAGAGGGATTGGCCTTTTGCTGATGTAAACCTGTGGCCGGAGCCGGTGTAGCCTTATGCTGCAGAGTCGGAGCAGAACGGCCGAAACTCATGCCGCCGCCGAAACGTCTTGCCGCATCAGCCGATACCGACAAAGACATCATTGTCAAACCAATTGCCAAAATCGCAATCCATTTTTTCATAGGATAAACTCCAAAGTTCCCGAGTTGATAACCTCTTCAGACTAAGAGGATAAATATATTGCCGTTAATTATTTCAAAGGTTTTTGACCAACGTGTAAAGCACAGACTCCAAAAGTTAGATTATGCCAATGAACATCAGTCAGCCCCGAGTTACGCATCATCTCAGCCAATACCGGCTGACTCGGATGCATACGAATAGACTCTGGCAAATAACGATAACTTTCACTATCGCCAGAAATTTTTCCACCAAGCCAGGGCATTAAATGAAATGAATAAAAATCATAAAACGGCGCTAAGAGCCTATTGATTTTTGAAAACTCCAAAACCATCACTTTACCGCCCGGGCGGCAAACTCGGCACATTTCACTGAGCGCTCTATCCTTGTGAGTCATATTTCGCAGTCCAAAACTCACCATCACTACGTGAAATGTATCGTCCGCAAAGGGGAGATTTTCACAGTCACACTGCACAACAGGCATGTTAAAGCCTGCCTCTCGCATACGTCGAGCACCAATAGAGAGCATCGAGCGATTGATATCTGTCGGCCAGACCTCACCATCACGCCCAACTTTTTTAGCAAATTGAAGTGACAAGTCTGCTGTTCCAGCAGCCAAATCTAACACTTTCATTCCGCGGGCAACATCAGCTTTATATATGGCATATTTTTTCCAGAGGCGATGCATGCCAAATGAAAGCACGTCATTCATCAAATCATATTTGGGCGCAACAGAGTCAAACACTTCCCTGACCTGTCTGGCCTTATCTTCCTCAGCGACACGCTTGAAACCAAAATCGGTTTCATGTTTACGGTTATCCTGCTGCATATCAATGGTGGCAAGTTTTTCTATTTTGCGGTTTAAAAGATTCATTTCGCGGATCATCTGGATCACGGCTAGCTCCAAGCTCCTGCAAATGTTTCAGATATTCTTGCCAAAGATTATCTTTGCCTGTAGCTAATTGGTATAAATAATTCCAATCGTACAAACCGGAATCATGACCATCCGAAAAAATTATTTTCAATGCATAAAGACCTACTGGTTCAATCCCTACAATAGAAACATCCCGCTTCCCCACTGGTAATTGAGCTTGATCAGGTGTATGACCCCGAACTTCAGCTGATGGACTCATTACCCGTAAAAACTCTGCTGACAACAAAAAACTTTTTGCGTTTTCGTAGATGAGTTCCAACTGTTTAGACTGACGATGATAAGCAATATCTATAGGGACCAGCATGGTCTTTGTGCCGAATTGATTGGGTGGTACCTCCGACAGGAATCGAACCTGTGACGCGACCTTCGGAGGGTCGCATGATATCCACTTCACCACGGAGGCAAGGACTGACGATTATAAAGAACTTTTTTTAAAACTATTATGTTTTAGGTTAAGAAGTATTTCAAAACCAATAGTTAGCTATGTAATAAAGTCAGATATTATCTGGGACTTAAACATCCATCGGATCAACATCCATAGTCCAATGCACAGAACCTGGCATGGAGCAAAGCTTTTGATACCACTGACGTAAAAATCGTCCCATAATTTGACGAGAAGCTGCCTCGACAAGTAGCTGAGCACGTTCCTTGTCTGCTACTTTCATAAGTGCCATCGGAATAGGATCGTAAATCACCACCGAATGATTATCTTCTGAATCAAGTAGTTGCAAACCCATTTTCATTGCTGAAGTCAAAAATTCAAGTGCTCTATTGATATTTGTATCGTCGGCCATTAATAGTGCCTGACAAACAAAGGGGACACTATTTTCCGCTTGTCTGACCTGTAACAGATAATCAGCAAAACGATTGTAATTTTGTTCTGCCAACGCAGTAAAGATCTCCCTATCACCAAATCGGCTTTGAACAATTATCCTTGCTGGCAATCCAAACCTTCCAGCGCGACCCGCAACCTGCATTAAATTAGCGAATGCTCTCTCCTCACTACGCGGATTAGCACTGACAAGTTGTGTGTCTATGTTGAGGACAACAACGAGCGAAACATTTTGGAAGTCATGCCCTTTTGCCACCATCTGTGTGCCAACTAATATATCAACTTCACCACTATGAACCGCTTCAAAAGCTTCTTTAGCTGCATTTTTTCGCTGTGTTGTATCACGATCGATTCGTAAGATCCTTGCCTGAGGCCATAATTGCCCCAGTGTTTCTTCTATGCGCTGAGTACCGGCCCCCAACGGAATTAAATCTACATTACCGCAGTCTGGGCATCGCGAATAAACAGGCGTAGACCAACCACAATGATGGCAAATAAGTTTCCCGTGAAACTTATGGTACACAGCATAAGTTGAACAATGAGGACATTTTGAGAGCCAACCACAACTCGAACAGGTTAAAACAGGAGCATATCCTCGTCGATTGAGAAAGATAATCACCTGCTCTTTTTTCTCTAAGGTTTCACTGATGGCATCAATAACTTCCGGAGTCAGTCCTTTTATTAACTTTTTATCTTTTGGGTTAACCACTGTCAGACTAGGGAGGACCGCTCCTGGCACCGCTCTTTTAGTTAAAGTAAGTAAGCTATAGTATCCTCTTTTCACCTGGCTCCAAGTTTCCAACGAAGGCGTAGCTGATCCCAGAACAACGGGAATTTGTTGAAGCTGAGCCAACTTTACAGCCAGATCTCTAGCTGAATACCGAATACCATCTCCCGCCTTGTATGATAGGTCATGCTCCTCATCAACCACAATCATCGCAAGGTTCGGTAAGTCAGCAAATATCGCCATTCGTGTGCCGATTAAAATCTGGATACGCTTTTCATGTCCGGCCAACCAGGCTCTAGCACGCTCTCCGTTTGCCAACCCAGAATGCAATGATGCAACAGTCCTATCCGGAAAGTGGCTTCTAATCCTTTCTTCAAGCTGAGGAGTCAGATTGATCTCTGGCACTAGGAAAAGCACTTGTGCCTGAGGCTGACGAATAAAAAGATTATCCATCATTTTTAGATACACCTCAGTTTTGCCGCTACCTGTTACACCGTGAAGAACAAAAGGAGAAAAGCCTTTCGCTTTGTCGAGCCCCTCAACAGCTCTTCGTTGCTCATCATTGAGCTTAAGCCAGACATTCTTTTGTTCTGTTTCTTTTACTTTATAGGGTTTTCTCAACCGATCTAAAGATTGCTGGTATCTCGGACCTGGTTTGCTTCGGAAAAAAGTGGGCAAAGAAGCAATCGCTACCTCACCCCAACCGTGTTGATAATAATCCGAAGCAAATTTAGTGAGCTTTAACCATATATCACTCAAAGGAGCAGTTTCGCTGAAAAGATGAATCAAAGACTTTTGTTTATTTTCTGCAATATCAGTCTGATTATGCAAGGCAACAACAATGCCTACCTCTTGGCGTCGACCTAGAGGCACAAGGCAGCGATCTCCAATCCGGGCAACCATACCTTCGGGTACTCGGTAGGTTAAAGCCGGAAGCGAAGGAACGTCCAACACTACACTGACAAAAGGAGTTGTTACTGACATTCAAAGTCTCTGAAAAATTCGATGCTCATTGTATAGGAGCTAATGCCCTGATTGAAAAAACGATTACATTTTCAATTAAATCTCTTGATTTGATCCTGTGCAAAACTTAAGCCCCTGAAATTCTATTATTTTCAAATAATTAGAAATTTTTTGTGCATTAATGTGGATAACTTTGTGGATAATTCACCAGTTGTCTACTTTTTAAGCAAAACCCTCTGATTACAGGATAAAGCACTGAAATCAGAGGGTTTTATTATTTCCCTTTTAAAATCAATAGGTTAAAATTGTCACATTTCTGTAACCATATAATTTTCAAAGGTTTTTCTTTATCCACTATTATTGTGGATAACTTTGGGGACAATTTAATTACCGATGAAACGCAGCACTGTATCGATGTACTTCATCGACTAAAATACTGACTGATTCTGGCGGAGTAAATTGATTAATCCCATGGCCAAGATTAAATACGTGGCCGCCATTGCCAACGAGCCCAAAATCCTCAATCACCCTACGGGCTTCTTGACGAATTAAATTCTCAGAGCCAAAAAGAACCATCGGATCAAGATTACCCTGCAGCGCAACACGATCTTGAGTTTGCTTTCGTGCTTTTGCCAAACTGCTAGTCCAATCCAAACCGACAGCATCGGTTCCACAAGAAGCTATTAACTCAAGCCATTGACCGCCACCCTTTGTGAAGACAATCACTGGGATACGTTCACCGTCATAATTTCGGAGCAACCCTCCAATAATTTTCTGCATGTAAGCCAGAGAAAACTCTTTAAAAGCAGGTTCAGATAAGGTTCCACCCCAAGTATCGAAGATTTGTATAGCCTGTGCACCAGCTTGAATTTGGGCATTTAAGTACTCGGTAACACTTTGCGCATTGATGGACAGGATGCGGTGCAACAAGTCCGGCCGTGTATACATCATCGTTTTAATCGTTCGATAGTCTTTACTTGACCCGCCTTCAACCATATAGCAAGCAAGGGTAAACGGACTACCAGAAAAACCAATCAAAGGCACAGAATTCTTTAAAGCATGTCGAATTTCGCTCACAGCATCCGTAACATAACGAAGCTTTGAATCTATGTCAGGAACTCTTAGAGAAGCGACGTCGTCCTCTGTACGGACAGGTTTAGCAAATTTTGGCCCCTGACCGCTCTGAAACGACAATTCCAATCCCATGGCATCCGGAACAGTCAAAATATCTGAAAATAAAATCGCCGCATCAAGCTTAAAGCGTTCAACTGGCTGCAGTGTTACTTCACAGGCTAATTCGGGCGATTGAGCCAACTTGAGAAAACTGCCCGCTTTGGAGCGCGTCTCGTTATATTCAGCCAAATACCGTCCGGCCTGCCTCATTAACCATACGGGCGTAAAATCGCATTTTTCTCGCAAAAGTGCCTTTAAAAAAGTATCATTATTCGGTCTCATGGTCATTGGATTCCAATATGGCTCCACCTTCGTGGTTAATCAGTCAAACGCAAGGCGTCTTAATCGATATTCATGCACAGCCCGGCGCAAAAAGATCGGCTGTTGTCGGTGAGTACGGAAGCCGCTTAAAAATCGCCGTTTCCACGCCCCCGGTTGACGGTAAAGCCAACGCAGCGCTTATCATTTTTTTAGCAAAAACACTGTCAGTGTCAAAATCCTCTGTCTCCCTTGTCTCAGGTGAGACCTCAAGACAAAAGCGATTTTTGATAAAGGGAATTTCTGAAGCAGAATGTCTAAAGAAAATCCTGGCCACACTATAGTGACCAGGGCTTAACTCTGGGTTAAATGCAGCGATTCGAGAAATACTCTTTTAGCGCACAACCAACACCGGGCGGTCAATCTGAGCAAGAGTCTTTTGAGTTTCACTGCCGATAAAGAGGCTGCCGATGCTGCCCATGCCGCGGCTTGCCATCACTACATAATCGACGTCCTCATCTTTAGCAAGCTCAATGATGCATTGCCAGGGAGCTTCACCGTGAACAGCCATAACACGGCAAGGCAGACCTGCCGCTTTAGCCGCATCATAGATATCGCTTAAGCGCTTTTGAATATCAGCGCTTTCTCCGGCCAATCCGTCCTTAGGCTCTTCTCCCTTTACGGCTGTCATCCCGATTAATTCAGCCTCCAGAGGCAATGCCACACCAATTGCAGCTTCAATGGCCTTTTCGCTCAATTTAGAGCCGTCCGTACAAACAAGAACCTTCATACATCCTCGCATAAAGTCATTCGGTCAATAGGGTTTCGTCAATGACACCCCTCACAGTACTCATCCTACCCCTAATGTTTCCATTAGGTTATGACCCAAAACAAAAAAGGACAGATGCCACAAAAACATCTGTCCTTCTTCGTCGTTTTCGCGCTTAGTGATGGCGTTTGAGCTTTTCGATAGCAGCCATCTGAGCTGCCAAGAAAGCCAACTGCGCATCGAGTTTGGCCAAATCGGCCTCGCTCGTAGCCTTGCTGCGTGCTTCGCGAGCAGCAGCGATCGCCTTTTCCGTCTTGGCTCGATCCATCTCTTCGGAACGAATAGCGGTATCAGCCAAAACCGTAACATGCTGCGGCTGCACTTCAATCACGCCACCGGCAACAAACACTTGCTTGATTTCCTTGGAACCCGGCATTGTAATGCGAACGAAACCGGGTTTGATCAACGAAATCAGCGGCGCGTGTTGCGGCAGAATACCCAATTCGCCAGATTCACCCGGCAGGGCGACAAATTCGGCGTCACCGGAGAAAATCTGCTCTTCGGCGCTAACGACGTCAACTTTAATCGTAGACATAAGTTGCTCCGTGGTCGTGATTCGGTAATCAGGCAAATTGTCTTACCTGATTTACCAAACCCGATTAGTGCATCGTCTTAGCCTTTTCAAAGGCTTCGTCGATTGTACCAACCATGTAGAAGGCCTGTTCAGGCAAAGCATCGCATTCGCCGTCAACGATCATACGGAAACCGCGGATCGTTTCCTTAAGCGGAACATACTTGCCGGGAGCGCCCGTAAACACTTCAGCCACATGGAACGGTTGAGACAGGAAGCGTTGAATCTTACGAGCACGCATAACCGTAAGCTTATCTTCCGGAGCCAATTCATCCATACCCAAAATGGCGATGATGTCACGCAATTCCTTGTAACGTTGCAAGGTTTCTTGGACGCGGCGGCAAATCGTGTAGTGTTCTTCACCGATGATCAACGGGTCAACCTGACGGCTCGTGGAGTCAAGCGGGTCCACTGC
>OJMM01000151.1_pt1 | contig 44818 bp, 50 predicted proteins | sample 1597231 | NCBI WGS metagenome assembly OJMM01 (sample SAMEA2452128, study PRJEB22498) | human gut metagenome | reverse complement strand
TCTGCTTTTGTTGTATCTTCTTAATCTCATACAATATATCTTCACTTTTAATATATCGGCTGTTTTCCGGTAATTTATTTATTGTATTTCCATAATCATCTTCCCCCAAAGTATAGAAACATTCTCTGGAAAACGAACCACAGTAATCAACGCTTCCAAATGAATTGCTCGTTGCATATTCTTTCCCTTTTAGTTGTAAGCAATTGGCTATAATATTTAAAAGTGTTGATTTACCTGAGCCATTGTTCCCATAAAGTACAGTGATAGGTCTAAAAACAAATGGTTCAATATACTTATCCCGGAATACATTGTAGGGATAAATATTAGGATTATTCACTTTTCTTTTACTTAATCTAAAACTACTTAAATATATCATATCTTTTCATTATCCCTTTCCTGATAAAAGAGCTCCAACACCATTATTTCTCGAATATGTGAAAATGAAAGATTACTCACTAATACATCTGGTTTAGTTATGAATTGGTGAGACACTGTCACACTTTTTCCAAAATCTTGTGCAGTATTTATATAACTAATTTTTAAGTATTTTCTTATTTTCAAATGACAAACACATTATATTAAAGATTTTGTTCAATCCGATTTTCCTATCTGTACTCAACGATTTCTTCCAATGGTTTCCTTGGCCTTTTAGCCGGAGCTTCATCGGCAAAGCCAACCGCAACAATTCCTGTCAATCTTATCCTGCTTATATTTTCTTATACTTCTTCTATTCTCAATTTCTCGTATCATAATTTTTCTCTCCATTATGTAGCATCTTATTACTTCCTACATATTTTACTATTTTTCAAATAAGAAGTTAGTAACGCAAAATGAAATATATGACATACTCCCAACTAAGTAATCCATGAAAAATCCATAAACAGTATAACACAAAATAAAAGTGATATGGTGAACTGATTGAATAATAAGGAGATTTCTATACGATGAGAACAATATTTTCAGAATACAATCCCCGGCATAATACGAAACAATGTTCATATAATCCGTCGGATTCGGAATTTCTAAAATAATCCTCAGACAGTTTTTATGTGTTCCGCTGTATATTACTCCTGCGAAAACACCACATTAAATAATATGCTCACTAATTATATCCTGGCAAGCCTATTATTTTCTTTCAACCCTATCTGTCAATAGTTATCTGATTCTCAAATGTTCGCTAACTGATTCATAAAACTTAAACAATTGAATGTCTTTATAGTCTATTCCTTCATCCAAGTCTTCTGAATATAACAAAAGGGGGCTTTTAGAAGTGTTTTTCATGTCTATATGTAAACACAATACATTTATAAAAAAATAATCGAAATAATGAATTTCACATTTTATTACATCTTGATATTCATATTTATTCCCATTAATATAGAAGAAATCTTCATATATCTCATACTCAAATTCCTTTATGAATAATTTCCTTGTTGCTTTTTGATAAATATATGCTATTCCAACAATCATAAATGCATTCATAAAAATAAATGGAAATCCATTTATATTCAAGCACAACCTATTAATTGAATATTCCTCAGCAAATACTACCACAATTAACAGCAAGAAAAATATAAAAAATCTACCAAATAAGTGCTGTATTTTTATCGTTTCCATATAATACCTCATACTTTTCAATCAACCAAACACTATTCCGTTATTTTTATGAGAATCTCTTCTGTCAATAAAATTGCCAATGCGCATTCCCGTCTGCAGACAGTCCTGACTTTATGCTATATATTAAAAGCTTATTTTCTAATTTCTTCTGTCTAACAAAGCCTCATTTTTAGAAGCAAATCTTATAAAAAAACTGTTTGGCAACTCTGTATTTTTAAAAATGACAATATAAAATATTATAAGAATTAATTTTGTTACGTTTGATACATTTTCTACATTAACCAACAAAATATCATCCCACTTATAACCAAGAACACTGCCTATAGAGCTCGCCAATACATTAAATGCAATAAAAATAAGTAAAAATTGTTTACTCCATATATTTTTTGTCCAAAAAGATTTTATATATTTACGTGATAGTATCAGCACAATAACAGAAACTACTATAAGAACAATGCAAACTAATGGTTTCTTATAAAGTTCAAATATATACTGCAAGCTAAACATGTTTATTAAAATCCCCATGCCACGTCCGCCAAATATTCCCGATTCATTCAATTCACATTCAATTTTCTTGATTTCTGATATCATAGAAATATAATACACTGCATAAAACATCAAACATCCAATTAATAATAAGCTAATATTCTGAAACTCATCTCCGGCCGTTGTCTTGTCTAATATATAGTAACTAATTATACCTAGTCCCCATATAATAAAATGTACGATATATTTTTTCACTCTTCACCCCTAATATCTACCATATCCCCAAACTATTTTTTCTTTTTTGAATCAAATCCAATATACATTCCACCGTGTTTTTCACCTTCAGTAAAAAGCCAGCTAGATAACCCAAAAGCAGTTGACAGTGCTCCATCATAACACATATCCATATATGTGTACCTCCTCTTCTCTTTGTTTTATTTTTGCCATTCCCGTCTGCAGACAGTCCTGACTCTATGTAAAGCTTTTACATACAAAAATTAATCAAATTTCCCTGCTGCATCTGCTCCTCATTTATCTTCTTATAAGGATGTTTAAATATAAATACCAGCACTATACTTATGATTGTCATCATTACAATTATCGCAAAAAGCTTTGGGTTCATCTGAAACAGTATCACACCTGTGATAAGAGCCATTGATATATCCATGATAAGCAATAATGCTATATTTGTAAACATTTAAAATCGCCGGAAGTGTATATCTGCTAAGGAAGCCTTCCCTGTCAACCTTAACCGCCTGGCAGTTAAATCCAAGCTGCTCTGCACATTTTGACAGACCTATGAGATTTGTTCCTTTCTTTTACATCATCTATGTGCAATGCCACTTATTATCCCACCAACTATAGACACATTCCAAAACATATGCAGTACGATTGCTGATACGATATTATTAGTGCGTAAATATACATATGCACATCCCATTCCAAGTATGAAATATATTAATAAATTGCTTATTTCCGGCATAAATCCACTCTGTTTTAAGCTATTTATGTGAAACATTGCAAATATAACTGCACTTATTAACATATAAGCAACATTATCTGCCTTTAATATAGTTTTTAGAATAGTAATAACTGCACATCTATTAAATAATTCTTCTATTACTGGTGAAAATATTATAATTTTAATTATAACACTAGCCGATAACGCCTTCTCTTCTCCTTCTCCCAGCAAAACTTGAATTAATACTGACAAAAATGCTATTATTAAAAATACTGTACTAATTTCATTTAAAATCTCTTTATCAAAGGTTTTAAATCCTTCCCTCAAAAATGGGTAAAATATACCTATTGATAAAAAAAAGATTAAAGCATACATTATATAGTCGCTATATTCTATATAATGGTTTAATACAATATTCATGTATTTAAACCCACCAAGATATCCTATTATAAATATTATGGCATATACCATTATCGTAACTTTATATATTTTTTTCATTGTTGTTTTGTACAAAAGTAGTCTCATATAAAATAATTTATTGAGACTACTTTTCATTTTCTGTCTATCCTTAAATATTTATTGCCTTATAAACATACAATATTTTAAAATAAATCGTATGATCCTAATGCATACAGAGTTGCTGCTGTGCATACTCCTATAGCCACCTTTACCTGCCATGGAACCGCTTTGATAAATCTCAATAAAGTTCCACCTGCTTTACTCAACATTCTTCCATATGATAATCCCTTATTTTTTTCAACAAAATGTCTAAATGCAGCCCCTGCATAACCTAATGAAAATACTGCAAGAATTCCACATACATTCTTAAGCACTTGACGTCCACTCCACCCTCCTTCCGTATAGCACATTTCCTCTTCATCCATTACAGCATAACTGCTTGGGAGCACCAGTGCTCCATCATAACACATATCCATATATGTGTACCTCCTTTTCTATTTGTTTTAATGTTTCTGTCATTCCTGTTTGCAACCAGGCACGACTTTATGTAAATGATCATTACATACAAAATTATAATCGCTAAGTGTAGCTCATCACTTCGCCATCATCCGGCTCTGTTTCATTCTCCTTATCCACGCTTTCGTCCTGCCTGATAACAAAATTTCCCTGCTGCATTTCCCATAGTCTGTAATACTGCCCTTTCTTTTCCAGCAGTTCCTTATGTGTTCCCTGTTCTACAATTTTCCCTTTATCCATGACTATTATTTTGTCACAGTTTTTTACTGTTGCAAGCCTGTGCGCAATAATAAGCATGGTTTTTTTTCTGAATTTATTGTATATCATATCAAAAATGATATTTTCTGTTGCAAAATCCAGATTGCTGGTGGATTCATCCATGATATAAAACTGATTTTCTTTAAGAAATGCCCTTGCAAGCGCAATTCGCTGTTTTTCACCACCGCTTAGTCCATTTCCGGCTTCTTCGAGATATGTGTAATACTGCATTGGAAGTCTCTTGATAAATTCATGTGCATCGGCCGCTTTTGCTGCCTCCCTGACCTCATCAAGAGTCGCACTCTGTCTTGTAACCCTTATATTATCATATATGCTTTTTGAAAAAAGCTCTATGTTCTGCGGTACATAGGATACAGCACGCCGGATATCGTCATTTCTGTATTCCGAGATATCCATGCCATCTATTGTTATGTCACCAGACTGTGGCTCATAATATTTAAGCAGCAGCTTAGCTATCGTAGACTTTCCGCTTCCGCTTGCGCCTACAAGTGCAACTTTCTGCCCTTTTTCTATCGTAAAACTCACATCATCCAGAGCAGGTTTTCGGTTTCCATAGCCGAATGTGACATGATTAAGCTTTATATCTCCATCAATCTGTGTTATTTCCTGATACTGTCTTTCGCTCTGCTGTTCTCTTTCATAATCCATGATCTCAGACAGTCTCTTCATGGAAATGTTTGCCTCCTGTATTGAAAGCTGCAGACTTACAAGATTGCCGATTGGATCCATGAAATATCCAGCCAGAGTCATAAACGCCATATAACTTCCAAGTGTCAGGCTGTTGTTTATCACCTGCATAATGCCGACATACAGCATTACGAGATTCCCTGCTCCTGATATGACACTTGATATGGTTCCCTGCACATTTGAAAGCATTCCCTCTTTATAACTTATCCTAAGTGACTTTATGTATTCGCGTTCTATACTTTCCAGTTCGATGTCCTCGTTCGCATTTCCTTTTATTGTCTCAACCGCGCGCAATCCTTCTATTATCTCTGAATTGAGTATTGATGACTGCTGCATCTGCTCCTCATTTATCTTCTTATAAGGCTGTTTAAATATAAATACCAGCACTATACTTATGATTGTCATCATTACAATTATCGCAAAAAGCTTTGGGTTCATCTGAAACAGTATCACACCTGTGATAAGAGCCATTGATATATCCATGATAAGCGATAATGCTATATTTGTAAAAATATCCTTTATGGTAAATGCATCTGAGAAACGTGTCGTAATGTCACCTGTTTTACGGCTTGCAAAGAATTTCATCGGCAGCTTGTATATGTGTTCAAAATATCCCAGCATAAGCGGAATATCTATCTTTATTGACAGGTGCATAAGTATCCACTGTCTTACAAAGCTGACAAATGTCGAGGTCAGTGAAATTCCTAGGAATACTGCAAGCATGATCTTTAAAACATCCTTCTGCCGGTAAGGCAGTATCTCATCATATATTATGTTGTTGAAAAGTGATGATAAAATCCCAAGAAGAGTTACAAGAAGTGATGCCACAAGTGCATATATAAAAAGCTTTTTCTGTGGAAGAAGCAGCTTTATGTACCTGTCAAACAGCTTTGTTCCCTTAATCTTCTCACGTTCAAATTCGCTGTTTGGTTTTAACAGCAGCATCGCACCTGTAAATTTCTTATAGAAATCATCTATTGAAATTCTCTCTATATCCTTCGCCGGATCTCCCACTATCACATACTTTTTCGTTATCCTGAAAACAACAACAAAATGCGACATTCCCTCTTTAGTAATAACATTTGCAATCGCCGGAAGTGTATATCTACTAAGGAATCCTTCCCTGTCAACCTTAACCGCCTGACAGTTAAAGCCAAGCTGCTCTGCACATTTTGACAGACCTATGAGATTTGTTCCTTTCAGATCAGTTCCCATAAGATCCCTTAATTTTGTTATAGTGGTTTCTTTTCTGTAATGCAGACAGACCATACCCATGCATGCCGCTGCACAGTCTGTTGCATCATGCTGCTTTATAAATGTGTATCGCATTGTGTCCCTTCCTGTTCGCTATATATTAATTTTCTCTTCTAAACATTATTTTTCTGCCATGTCTGTTTGCAACTGGGCATGACTTTATGTAAATCATGATTACATACACCTTTACCAGAACCAGTATCTTCTCTTTACCGCCACATACACAGCTATTCCTGCAATTATGCCGATTCCACCTGCAATCAGTATATATCTGACCGCTGCGCTGCCCTCTCTGATGGGCTTTGCCGTGATCATATACTTTCCTGGTGTGCTTAAATTAAGCCCGCTCATGTCCTCTGTACTCACAAGTTCGTATTTATGCTTTACGTTATTATATAGATACAGATATTTTCCTTTTACATCATCTATGTGCAGTGTCACTTCTCCGCACAGATACTCTCCATCATTGAGATTGAATTTTATGCTGTCTCCTGTCCTTTCGAGTTCTATATCCGTATTAAGTTCATTTTTATAATTTACTATCTTTTTTCCGTCTATTATGATGCTGTAGCCGTCTCCGGTCACTTTCATCGATCTGCCTGCTGTGTACAGTTCATATAGCATCTGCTCACTTATTACAGGTGTTTCGGATACATCAGTATTTTCATCAAATGTCTGTTCACTTGTATTTTCTGCGTCTGTACTATCTGCTGCCGGCTCAGCCACAGAACTTTCCGTATCTCTGTTTACGATTACCGAAACAGCGCCAGACAAATCCCCATTTGAAACTATTATCGTAGATGAACCTGTCTGTTTTGCCGTTACCACACCACTGCCCGATACTGCTGCAACTGATGTGTTGGTTGATTTGTATGAAACCGTCTGCTCTGCCTCTGCCGGAAACACAGATACGCTCAGTTTAAATGCCGTTCCCGGCTTCATTACGAGATATTCTTTATTTATATTTATTCCAGTGGTTTTTACTTTTACTGTCAGACTTACCTCTTTTATTACACTTCCGGCAGATACATATATGGTAACATATCCTTTTGAGATACCCTTTACTTCACCTGCTGAAGTCACAGTTGCTATATTTATATCAGATGAACGGAAGGTTATCGTGCTTTCCGTGGCATTCGCCGGAAGTGCTGTGGCTGTAAGGTTTATTGTCTTTCCTACTTCCACTTCCTCCTCATGATCTGATATCTCGATATCTGTTACCGGTATATTCTGTTCCATATCATGTACGTCTGTTTTGTCTTCCTTGTCCGTTTCCGATGCATTGGCCGTTTCTGATGCATTGTCCGTTTCCGGGGTTTCATCCATATCCGGTTCTGCATCATTTGCCATATCGCTTTCTTCCGCTGTCACTTCTGCAGCATATACAGCCATCGGTAAGTACTCCATACCCAAAGCCAGTATAAATATAACAGCAAATATTCTGATTCTGTTTCTTAACTTCATAACCTTATCCCATGTCATTTTCCGGTTTTTATTCCGAGTTTCTCAAGCACATAGTTAAAATATGTGACTTTATCATACTGTATCCTTGCAGCCGCCGTCATACCGTTAGTCACGTCTACCTTGTCTCCCTCACGGCTCAGCACATAATCCTGGTCTAGCACTATCATCACTTTAAACGCCCGGCTTGTCGCTCCATCCTGCCCTTCCTGTGTAGTGACATTGCTGTCTATCCGTGATACGCTTCCGCTTATCGTCCCATAGACATTCTGTGACAGACCGTCCATAACCACCTGCACTCTGTCTCCCTCATGCATTCTGGCCATATCAGATGTGGAAACATATGCTTCGAGATATCTCTGCGAATTTTCCGGTGTGATTGTTGCCACAGTTGTCGTTGTCTGTACAACCATTCCACTCTTATAATTTCCCAGCATATGCAGAACTCCTGATGTGGTAGCTTTTACCTCATAAGCATCCTGCCCACTTGTCACCGCTGCAAGCTGTGCATCTATTGATGCAATTTGCAGATTCGCCTCTTCAATCTTTGTCTCGGCAGATTGTATGGCAGAATAATATACTTCATCAATCTTACCCTGATTAGTTTCAAGCTGTGCCTGTATCTGCTCATCAGTATATCCATATGCCTGATACGTTGACACATCAACCTTATTCTGTTCCACCTGTGATTTGTAGGTTTCAAAAAGGCTCCAGTACAGACCGTCATCCGCTTTTGTCTCGTCAAAATAATTGGTATCGTCTTTTATTGATTTTATAAGAAGACTATACTGTGATATCTGTTCTTCATATGATTTTCTGTTGTCTTCAAGCTGTGTCTGCTGCAGATCATAATCAGTGCTTTTAATTGTAAAAAGCACATCCCCGGCTTCCACAAGTGCGCCCTCTTCCATGTTGCTGTCAAGAATCTCTCCCGTATAGCTGCACATGACATAATTTGACTCATCATTCGTCACAGTACCCTGTGCCTGTATGGTATACACCTTTGGTGTTTTTATACTCCATACTACTGCCACAATAAGAAAAACGGCTACAACTGTTATAAGTATATAGCCGAATGCCGGTGGATTCTTATCAAACAGTATTCTTGATTCCCTTATTTCATCTAAACTCTTAACGCTTCTGCTCATAACGCTTTTATTCCTTTACAGGCATGAATACATCTGCAACCATTGTCTCTTCTTCTTCGTTTCTGTCTACGTAGATCGTATAATTGCAGCCATCCAGCTCTCCTCTCCTATATTCGATGTGTAGATATTAGTATCTGCACACCGAACATATACTAAAATACATGATATAAAAATCACCATATCACATATTTTTCCTTATTTTTATCATCCAAAGATAATAATATCCAAAAATAGCACATGTTATTAGATTCCATTCATACAACACTGATAATACTATAATAAATTCAAATATTACAGCAATTGCACAATTAACGCCTCCTATTCTATCATTATTGTACCTTATAAACAAAATCATATATATCAAAATGATTATACACATTAACGCGTATTCTGTTTTTGTATTAGTTGTGTTCATAAACATACACGTAATAATTCCATTTGCCAATAGCCATTTATTCATTTCCTTTATACGGCAATCATCTGCTTTTTCGTACGTATCAATGAAATCTATCAACTTTATATGCTTTCCATATAACTCTTTACAAATCAGAATTGTTACTATTATCCCAATCATACTAAAACCAATAAGAGCATACTTAAACACAACACTATCAATTTGTGCACCAATAAATGATATTCCTATCAAGAGCTGTTTAATTATTACATTTACCTCTACGCACTTACTGTGTAATGAAATATATTCTTTGTCTTTAAGGAAATTTGATACTGATGCTCCTAAAAGTCCTACCAGTAGAAAAATAAACGATATAAGCACTAAATAGTTAAAATCATCTTCACAAATAAGTTTATATAATATAAATATTCCTGCATAATAGACTACGTCTGATATTATTAATATCATTCCCAACACTTCTATCCATCTCCAATTTCATTTATAAAACACAGTACAAGTGCTCTCACGACAATTAGTATTTTACCGTAATTCCTATTCCAACAGCCTCCTTAAAAGGATTCCAGTTCCATGACACTCTCACCCCATTATTTAGTGCTCCTCTAGCCAAGCCCTTTCCAAACGCTATAACCTGTCCTGCTGCCCATGTAAGTATACCTGCAACAACAGCAGTTGCTAACCCGCCAAATTTACTTACCTTATTAATCAGACATTTAGCTAACGTATACGTCAAAGCTCCTGCAATTGCCACTTGTGGAGATAATCCAATTGCACAAAGTCCATTTATGCATTGCTTTTTGCTAAGATTTGCAATTTCCTTACCACCTTCTAAATATGTCATTTCCTCTTCATCCATTACAGCATAACTGCTTGGGAGCACCAGTGCTCCATCGTAACATAATTCCATTTTGTGTCCTCCTGTTTCTTTCTTCTAAACAATATTTTTCTGCCATGTCTGTTTGCAATCAGACATAACTTTATGTAAATCATGATTACATCCTCTTCTGCTCATAACACTTTTATTCCTTTACAGGCATGAATACATCTGCAACCATTGTCTCTTCTTCTTCGTTTCTGTCCACGTAGATCGTATAATTGCAGCCATCCAACTCAATATCATTCTCAAATGCATACACCCCAAGCTTATCATAAGCGAACTTCAGCTTATCATCCGGTCCGTTATATCTGGCATACAGACAGTTTTTTACACGCAGCAGAGACTCCATCCTATATGGCTGCTCTACGTTGTGGATAAAGTTGTTCGCCTGGAGCATAAACTGCATGTTGATATCAGGCTCATTATTTTCATCCAGCTCAACCTTTGAATATTGAATTAACGGTCCGATCTGGTTTGCTCCATGCGTCTGTATGTATGTACTTATTTTGTTAATTTCAGAATCAAAAAGATTTTGATCATCTGATTCAAGATCAAGCCTACGGACTATGACGTTTTGGAGTTTCAGTGTTTTGTTTTCATAAATATTTATGCTATTCATAATTCACTTCCTTTCTGATTTTTTATAGTATTGTTGTCAGAAGTGTTTGCAACCACTTCTGACTCTATGTAAAAGCTGTTACATACAAAATCACTACCTACTAAACTAAATATTCTTTCCCATTTAAATATTATAATTCCCCATTTCTTATCTCTTATTAAAAAATGTCCATATCCACTGTGCCAGATTTTCCAATCCATACGTAACCATTATGTTTCGCCTCCTTTGTGACAATCTTATTATTCACCAAGGGATTGTCTACAAGCAACATATATGTTATTATCGGTTTGAAATTGTTATTAACGGTCATAATTATAAAAGAGGAACACTATGAGCCCTACAAAATATGCTATTGCCATTTGTGATGATGAAAAATACTGGCAGAATCAAATTCTTAATTGTTGTAAACTTTTTGAGAACGATATAAATTTTAATTTTGAATACCATATATTTTCATCTGGCGAAGATGTACTTAAATACCAGAGCAATATTGATATTTTGTTACTAGACGAAGAATTGCCAGGCACTTCCGGACAGTCAATTAAAGAACAGTTTGAAGCTTCAAACAAAAATACCATTATTATTTTTATTACCAGTCATAACGAAATAGTCTACGATTCTTTTGGTAAAAATGTATACGGATTTATCACAAAACCTATCAATCAAACGAATTTCAACAAGACTCTAAAGAAAACTATAAATAAAACAATAGCTGCAAAATATCTGACTCTTCCAGACTCAATTAATGATAATATCACTCTTTCATATCGTGATATTACCTATATGAAGGCAAATGGCAGCTATACCACAATTTATATGAGTGACTCAACCAGTCATCTTATCAGAAAAGGACTGAATGATCTGGAAAAAATCATTACAAACGATCCCCTTATAAGAGTACATAAATCATATATCGTAAACTCATATTACATAAAAAAGTTAAATTCTGATGAACTTATTCTTACTACTGATACTACTGTTCCACTTGCGCGAAGACGTAAGAAACAGGTTCAGACTAAGATCGCACAAAATATTTATGAAAAGGCAGAGAGCATATGGAACAATTGAACACCGTAATTTTCGATATCGTAATAGAATTTTTACTTATTTTTTTATTGTACTCAGATACAATAAAAACCTCATTATATAAATTTTATACATGTGCTGTTATTTTCTTTTTCTCTGTTGTATTACTATACGTTCTACCAAATATAGCTTCTCCACTTATTGATTTTTTTCTTGAAATGCTGTTAGTATTTATCTTATTAACAGACAAATGGTACAATAAAATCGTTTCATTTGTCCTTGTATATATTTTGGATTCATTACTCTATCAGGCTCTTGCTCTTATTTGCGATTTAATCTTAGGTTTTCCAATATTTGTTGGCATGAATACGGTTAAAGAAAAAAATATAATAAAAACCATAGTAATCCTGATGCTGGCAATTGCTCTTTTTATAAAAATCAGGAAAAAATACCACTTTTCCTTATCTTTAAAAAATAAAATTTTTATATGCGGATATACAGGTACTATATGTATTATATTATCAATTTCACAGCTATACCAGAATCTGATTAATAGTTACTTTTTGTATTCATTTGCCTTACTGTGCATTGTATCATCAGGAATTATACTAGCTTACATTATCTCTTTATCCGAAAGAAATATAAATTATGAAAATCTACAGAAACAAACTCAGTATGTAAATATTTTAAAGCATTATTATAACGAAACCAAAGAGAAAAACTTAGAAATTCGCAAACTAAAACACGATATCAAAAATCAAGTTAATGTTTTATCCCAGTTACTGGAATCCGAAAACTATAAAGAAGCATTAAACTATATCGATTCTCTTAAAAAGCACACTTTAAATAAAACGCCTTCCATAATTGATACTGGAAATGTTCTTGTAAATGCTATTATTATGCAAAAGCAGGCAGAATATCCTGACATAAAAATCATATCTAAGGGGGCTATAAGAAACAATCTCACCGTTAACGACTATGATTTATGCAGTATATTGAACAATCTTCTGGATAATGCTCTTGAATACAGTGCCAAGAATAATTTTAGTACCGTCTGGTTAAACATATATCTGGAAGCTTCTGTTTTGCTCATAGACGTTGTTAATAATATATCCGCACCTATAGATATCAGTAAATTTTCTTCAACCACAAAAGCTGATAATATAAATCACGGACTTGGATTAGCAATTGTTAAAGAAACGGTTCATTATTACAATGGTTCACTTAAATATGAACTCTCTGAATCACAAATAACTGCTAAAGTTCGGTTGTTTACTGTGGAATAACTCCAACATACAACTAAAGGCGGCAAATTGCCAACAACTTGTTGACGATTTGCCGTCTCTTATTTTCTTACCACTTTATACCAATGTGATACGATATTTTGCGATACTTTACGAGGTTTCTTCCGGACAGGTCTTTGTATTCTCTTTTTTCAGCAAAGCCGCTATTTCAAACCTGCGGCTATTTCGCCAAGTAATACCCAGTACTTAGTGGCAAGCCGCCACTAACCGGGCAATGGTTGCACCCTTGTAGCCCACATATAAACCAATAATCATACTCTTGATCCTTCAACCTTCTTCTTGGATACTCTGTATTTCTTATTTAATTCTGAAATTGCATCTGTAGCAGAAACTTTCTTGGTTAAGACATTTCTTACTCTTTGACGACATTCTGCATCAAATGGCATGCTTTCCATTTTGAAGCTGGATTCAATACTGCTTACTCTTCTATCAACTGTCATACGCGTATCCTTTCCCCTTTCTCTTTCACAGAAAGGTATTTGTTCTTCTATAGTATACTACAAATTTCCGTATTCACTTTTCTTACCACTTTATACCACTGTGATACGATATTTTGCGATACTTTACAAGGTTTGCAAGCTAATCACTAAAGACCTTCCAGCCCTTGTAAATCAAGCATTTCCGTCACTTTCTGTCATCTACTTCTCATCAACGACCTGGAAAATGAAAAACTTAAGATAATACGACTCCGGTACATTAGCTGAGTTGGCCCACAGTATTGGATGATCCGGTCCCTGTGTGCGGAACTCCACCTGGCGCAGCCTCTTGTGAGTGGCCTTTGCCGCTTCCTTGACCGTTTTTGCAAGCAGCTCCTGCGTCATGAAATGAGAGCATGAGCAGGTAGCCAGAAATCCACCATCCTTAACAAGCTTAAGTCCTTTCATGTTAATCTCGCGGTAGCCCTTTATCGCATTTTTGGTAGCCTCACGCGACTTTGTAAATGCCGGAGGATCCAGAATGACCACATCATATTTTTCACCATCTGCAGCGAGCCGTGGCAGCTCATCCAGCACATTTGCAACGCGAAACTTCACTGTTTCTGAGAGATTATTTCTCTTCGCATTTTCTGTAGCCTGCTTAACCGCATACTCTGATATATCAAGTCCTGTGACCTCACTTGCCCCCGCAATTCCTGCATTGAGAGCAAATGTGCCCATGTGCGTGAAGCAGTCAAGCACTCTTTTCCCCTTGCAGATACGCTGCATAGCAAGCCTGTTATACTTCTGGTCTAAGAAGAAGCCTGTTTTCTGTCCATTTTCCACATCGACCATATAGTGAACTGCGTTTTCTACTATCTCCACATTTGTGTCAAACTCGGCTCCTATAAAGCCTTTTACCTTAGGAAGACCTTCTTTTTTGCGCTCATTTGCATCACTGCGCTCGTATACTCCACGAATATTTATTCCGTCCGCCGCCAGCACTTCCTTTAACAGTTCAACAATTTTCACCTTAAACTGCTCCATTCCAAGTGCAAGGCACTCCACCACTAGCACATCTGCGTATTTGTCCACTGTAATACCCGGCAGGAAATCAGCCTCGCCAAATATCACACGACAGCAGTTTAAATCAGACACATTATCATTGCCTCCTGCCATCACCTGCTTGCGATAATCCCAGGCATTTTGCACTCTCATCCTGAGGAAATTGTCATCAATCAGCTGGTCTGCTTTTCTTGTCATCATTCTGATACGGATTTTTGAATTCTGGTTTATGAAGCCGCGCCCCATCGGATATCCGTCAAAATCGTGCACCACAACAATATCTCCGTTTGTAAAGGTGCCTGTGATTGTGTCTATTTCATTGTCAAAAATCCATGCGCCACCTGCCTTTATAGTGCGTCCTTCGCCTTTTTTCAGTGTTACAATTGTATGATTTTCCATATTTGTTCCTCTTCTAAATTACTTCATTATTCCTTGCTAAAATCTGATTATATAGTTTATCTGAAATTCTATAGCCTTTAGAAATAAGTTCATCTGTCGACATTACATTTCAATTATATGAAATCCCGGCAATATTTACAATACACAAATATTTCTGCAAAACATGCCGATATATATATTATAATATAATCGTAACTATTATAACATCCGACCGGTAAATGGAGATAAATATGATTACAATTAGCTTATGCATGATAGTAAAAAATGAAGAAGAGGTGCTCGAACGATGCCTGAACAGTCTCAAAGGGCTGATGGATGAAATCATCATAGTGGACACCGGCTCGACGGACAGCACAAAGGAGATAGCTGCACGGTATACGGACAAAATCTATGATTTCTCATGGTGCGACGATTTTGCTGCGGCCAGGAATTTTTCGTTTTCCAAGGCTACGCAGGAATACATATATGCACCTGATGCCGACGAGGTGCTCGACGATACCAACCGCAGGCGTTTCATGATGCTTAAGGCTGCGCTGCTGCCGGAAATTGAGATTGTCCAAATGAAATACATTACTCCAAGCAAATTCAACACAGTGCAAAATTCATCCTCAGAGTATCGCCCGAAGCTGTTCAAGAGGCTTCGCACGTTTACATGGATTAATCCGGTGCACGAGACTGTGCGCTTAGAGCCTGTAGTCTATGACAGCGATATCTGTATACAACATCTGCCGCAGGGCACTCACGGCAAACGTGATTTTACCATATTCAAGCGCTCGTTTGAAAAAAACGGCACCCTGCCAAAAAGTATAGCGACTATGTATGCCAAGGAGCTTTTAAAATGCGGAAGCCCCGAGGATTTTACCAATGCCCTGCCATATTTTCAGGGTGAATACCGCAACAGCCCCGACATCGAATCCACCTGCGTGCTATCACGCTACTATCGCATGAATGGCGACTACGACAAATTTTTTTCTGTTGCCCTAAAAAATGTAGCAGTTGATGGCTGCAGTGAGGTGTGCTGTGAGCTCGGTGCATACTATTTCGACAAGGCAGACTATGAGGAGGCAAGCCTGTGGTATTACAACGCTGCCTTCGAGACAAAGCCGGTACTCGATGTGGAGTGCGGCGGTGGCAAGGCGCTTCATGCCCTGTCTGAGTGCTACTCAAGATGGGCTGATGAGAAGCAGAAAAAGCTTGATTCGCTTCCTCCTAAATCAAGGAATGTATTTAAAGGCGATAAGGAGCTGATTGATTCACTGCGCAGCCAGGCGGCCGATTACCAGAAGCAGGCTGAGGAATGGATGCTTCCGGAGGGTGACTAGCAGAGGCTGTCATATAAAAGTCTCTACCAGCATTTACCAACTTGTAAAATCCTCTCTAAAGTGATAATATAGAGATTATAGGGTTTGTTATTTTTTTAACGTAGCATTTTGCTACTATCATTTTAGGTATCTAAGGAGGATTTTATGAGCTTTTTAGAAGAGTACAAGCAGAAACTTGTCTCAGCAGATGAGGCAGTAAAGATTGTCAAATCAGGCGACTGGGTTGACTACGGCTGGTGCACAGGCACACCTGATGCCCTCGACAAGGCACTTGCCAGAAGAACTGATGAACTTAAGGATGTCAATGTACGTGGTGGTATTTTACTTAAGCCACTTGCCATTTTCGAGCGTGAGGATGCCGGCGAGCATTTCACATGGAACTCATGGCATATGGGCGGTTATGAGAGAAAGCTTATCAAGAGAGGCTGTTCTTTCTACTCACCAATCCGTTACTCAGAGCTTCCTCGTTATTATAGAGATTCAACAACACCTGACGATGTCGCTATGTTCCAGGTTGCACCGATGGATTCACACGGATACTTCAACTTTGGTCCTAACGCATCTCACCTCGGTGCTGTATGCGAGACTTCAAAGAAAATCATCGTTGAGGTCAATGAAAACATGCCTCGCTGTCACGGCGGTTCAGAAGCCAATGTACATATTTCACAGGTTTCTTACATTGTTGAGGGTGACAACCCTGCAATCGGAGAGCTTGGTGCCGGTGGTCCTGCAACAGATGTAGACAAGAAGGTTGCAGAGCTTATCGTTGACCAGATTCCAAACGGTGCCTGTCTCCAGCTCGGTATCGGCGGAATGCCAAACGCAGTAGGCTCACTCATCGCTGAGTCAGACCTCAAGGATCTCGGTGTCCACACAGAGATGTATGTTGACGCATTCGTTGACATCGCAAAAGCCGGAAAAATCACAGGAGCAAAGAAAAACATCGACCGTTATCGTCAGGCTTACGGCTTCGGTGCCGGAACCAAGAAGATGTACGATTACCTCGATGAGAATCCTGAGCTCATGAGTGCCCCGGTAAGCTACACAAATGATATCAAGAATATTGCCGCACTTGACAATTTCATCTCAATCAATAACTGTGTAGACCTTGACCTCTACGGACAGATCAGCTCAGAGAGCTCAGGCACAAAGCACATCAGTGGTGCCGGCGGACAGCTTGATTTCGTTCTCGGTGCTTATATGTCAAACGGTGGAAAGAGCTTTATCTGCTGCTCTTCAACTTTCACCGACAAGCAGGGCGTAGTTCACTCACGTATCCGTCCTACTCTTGTAGATGGTTCTGTCGTTACTGACACAAGAGCCAACACTCACTATATAGTTACAGAGTATGGTATGGTAAATGTAAAGGGTCTTTCTACATGGCAGAAGGCTGAGGCAATCATCTCTGTTGCTCATCCTGATTTCCGTGATGAGCTCATCAAAGAGGCTGAGAAGATGCACATTTGGAGAAGATCTAACAAATAATTAACTTTGTATATGATTTTTACAATAAAAGCGGTTTCAGGACGCAATGTCCTGAAACCGCTTTTGTGTTCTTAATCCGTCCCACAAACTATATTTTCAAAAAGTTAAAGCACCTCTTTTAGCACTTCCTCAATCTCGCTCTTTGCTGCCTTTACAGATCCCTGCACCATAACCGGCTTACCACCGCCTCTGGCACCCAGCTTATTTCTCAGTGCTGCGGCAACTGTATTGCAGTCTGCATTCTTGCTTCCGATAATAAAGCTATAGCCCGCCTCATCATTTCCTGTAAAAAATGCACTAAAGCCACTATATTTCTCCACAAGGCCATTGACGCAATTTCTTGCTGTATTCGTATCAATGCCGTCCTCAAACAATACTGCATTGTCCGTATCAGCAGGAAGCTCTGCTACCTTATAATCCAAAAGCGCTGACTTTGCAGTGCCAAGCTCTGACTTAAGTGACTGGTTTACTGCCTTAAGCTTTGTGACGTTATCCACAATAGCCTCCTGATTTGTGGTAAATATCCCCATGAGCTCTGAGATAATGTCGCACTTTTGTCTGAAAGCCTCCAGTGCCCTGAAACCACAAAGGATGCTGATTCTGACGCCTCCTTTATAATTCTGATAATTCATAACCTTAAGCATGCCAATCTCGCCGGTGCGCTTCACATGCGGCGCACAGCATGCACACACATCATACCCCGGCACTGTCACTATTCTGACCTGTCCTTCAATCTCGATTTTGCTTCTGTACTCCAGCTGCGCAAGCTCATCCCTTGACGGATATGTCACCTCTATCGGAATATTTTTTGAAATGGCTACATTTACCTCATGCTCCACCTCTGCTATATCCTCCGGTGAAATCACTCCACTGAAATCCATTGTCACTACAGAATCACTCAGATGAAAGCCCACATTCTCAAAACCAAACCTGCGGTGGACAATTCCCGAAAAAATATGCTCTCCACTGTGCTGCTGCATATTGTAAAAACGATGCTGCCAGTCTATTTTGCCATGTACGTGGACGCCTGCTGCAAGCTCTACTTTCTCAGAAGCGCACTCCATGCCTATAATCTGTCCATCAGTCTTCTTTTCTGTCTGAGCCTCTTCTTTGCCCATTATGCAGCAATCACCTGCGGAAATATCCACCGTATGAGTAATGACTCCATTCTTAATCTGCACATCAACGACACTGTAGCCACCAAGTATTCCCATGTCCGGGCTCTGTCCGCCCTCCTCCGGGAAAAATAAAGTCTGATTTAATATTATATCAAACTGCTTATCATCTGCCTTGTTCGGCTCGCAAGATATAATATCTGCCTCAAACTCTATGGCATATGCATCCCTGTCGTATAGTTTAATTGTTTCTGTCATACTCATACTGCTTGTTCCTCTCGCTCTATATTCTTATGCATCATTGTTATGTCTTATTATAGCGCATTCATAATTCATATGAAACCCCTAAATCTGGTTTCCCACAATCCTGTAGTATGCTCTCGAAGTAATCTTGAAAACAATATAGTATATGACCATAAACACAAGAAGCGTAGCAACCATACAGATCACAATAAGCTTAACATCCGTCAGATTAAACATGACAAGCAGTCTGCGAAGCAGAGGAAATGCTGCTGCAAGATGACACGCTGCAAGGATAATCGGCAGGAAAAATACCATACGCACCTGTGAAGTAATGGATTTCTTCACCTCGTCATTGCTCATGCCTACCTTCTCCATAATCTCATAGCGTGCTTTGTCATCATAGCCCTCTGAAATCTGCTTATAGAAAATAATCATCACAGTAACCATAAGAAACATCGTTCCAAGGAATATTCCGATAAAGAACAGGCCACCATACAATACATAAATCTGTTCTCTGTTTGCATCACGGCTTTCCTCATAGAAGCCTGACACATCTGATTTTACACTATTTTCCTCAAAATGCTTATCCAGAGCCTTTGCCACAGCAAGCTTATCCTCACTGCTGCCGTACAGATTATAATCAATTTCATTGTTGAGCATAGTCGGCACACTATCCTCTCCCAGCGAGCTGTTCAGGTTAAATATCTCTGCAAGTGTTGCCTTGCTGTCTACCACTACATAGTACACACCACTATACATAGAGGACATATAGCTGTCTTTACTTACAGCAGTTTTTTCTGCCGCAGCCACTTTAAATTCTTTGCCCAACAGATTAATTATATCGCCATTAAACTTTTTTGTTCCATATACAGCCACCGAACCGGTATCAAGCTGTGGGATTTTTTTATTCAGACTCTCTTTAAAGCCGGTCTCCATCTCATCAATTTCATCTCCTGTGACAAAGTACAACAGGGAAATATCGTTATCGTAACTTAACACCGGCTTAAACTCTGTCCCCTCTCTAAACACTGTCCAGCTAAAATAAGTGTAGCTTTTGCTGTCTTTAACATTACAAGCAGAGTCAGCTATTATTTTATCCGAATCTGCAGCAGCTTCTTTAAGTGCATCATCCAGATTCACATCATCCGGCACTTCCTTATACCAGCTATATACACTGATATCCGAAGGATATCTCTGCTTAAGTTCTCCCTCCATGCCCGCATACATGCTCACGGTTGTGGAAACAACAACCAGCACCATTGTAGAAAGCACGCATATACTTGCTAGTCCGCCCGCATTCTGCTTCATTCTGTAAATCATCCCTGAAACCGCCGCAAAATGCTTTTTATTATAGTAAAACTTCTTGTTTTTCCTGAGTGCCTTAAGTATCACAATGCTTCCTGAAATAAATAAAAGATACGTTCCGACGATGACAAGAAGCACTGCGACAAAGAACAGTGAAAGCACCTGAAGAGGGCTCTTTGTGGTAATCGCAATATAATATCCCCCGGCAAGACAGCCTAGTCCGATTATAGCGATAAGCCATTTGCTCTTCGGCTCTTTCTCACCGACATTGCCACCGCGAAGCAGCTCTATCGGATTAGCAAGCTTCACCTGCATCAGGTTATAGATGAGAGTAAGAAAATACAGCACTCCAAAAATAAGTATTGTATTTACGACAGCGCCAGTAGATACAGCGAAATCAATTTGTGCTTTAATATTTATAATCCTATAAAGAAACATAATCATCAGCTTGGAAAATAAAATACCGGCTATGATTCCAGATACTATTGCTGCGAGTGCTACGGTAAGTGTCTCAATTATCAAAACTCTCGCGATATGACGCTTTTCCATGCCAAGAATATTGTATATTCCTACCTCTTTCTTGCGCCTTTTGATGATAAAGCTGTTTGTATAAAACAGAAATATATATGAAAAAACCGCTATTGTTCCGCATCCAAGCCCCATTATCGACGCCAGTGCATCCGCGCCCGGCACCTTGCCAAGTCCCTTTGAGTTGTTTAAAAACATCATCACATAAAACATGGCTATCATGACCATTCCCGATATAATGTAAGGCATATAAAGAGTCTTATTATTTTTTATATTTGTAAATGCCAGCCTGCTATATATTTTATTCATGCTTCTCACCACCTGTCGTAATCAGCATAAGTGCATCCTGAATCTTCACATAGAGCTCGTCATTTGTAAGATTGCCACGGTAAATCTGATGAAACACCTGACCGTCCTTTATGAAAAGCACCCTGTTGGCATGACTTGCAGCCTTTGTGCTGTGTGTCACCATGAGAATGGTCTGTCCGTCCTCGTTTATCCTGTTGAACAGCCTAAGCAGACTGTCTGTTGCCTTTGAATCCAGTGCTCCTGTCGGTACTGCTTTGTTAGTACAATCAATATATTGTGGTTATCCACACAGTTATCCTCTATATGTGGACAAAATAAAAGCAAGGCGGCGCATTGTCCGTCTTGCTTCTCTTTTACTCCAAAATTATCGACATTATTCTTCGATGTATTCAACCAGCTTCGGATCGCCGCTGATGAAATATCCATCAAGTGTCTTGTACATCGGCTTTCCGTCCACTTCCATCACATGTGTGACAATCTTTTCTGTGAATGTCGTTGCACCTCTGACAGCTTCATTGCTCCACGAAGGGGCTTTTCTGATCCTGATGCTACCACTGAACACCCTTCTGATCTTCCCTTTGATTCTGACCGCTGGTACTCCGTCAATGTTTTCTGTGACAGCTTCTTCAGCTGCTTTGATCTCTTCAGGCGTTGCAGTTCCGACCTGATTTCCGTCTGCATCGAATGTCGGCACGTTTCCGTCTGCGTCAGTGTCCAGCGCACCTTCAGGGACTTTGTCTGTCATTGTCGCCTGCTGCTCCTGTCCTTCCTGATCGGTGCTGTCTGTCGGCTGCTGCTCCTGTCCTTCCTGATCGGTGTTGTCTGCTGGCTGCTGCTCCTGATTTCCGTCTGTGGCTGTCTGTGGCGGCTCTGCTGGCGTTTCAACTTTTCCCCTGAAGTCTTTTACCACTGCACCATTTTCATCAAATACAGCGGCTTTCTGCTTCTCTGCCGCTTTCTCTGCTGCATCCAGTTTCTTGTATGGTTTGTTTTTTTCTTTGTTGAATGTTTCGCCCATGAAGTATTCCATCGCGCTTCCTCCTTATTTCGCTGTGATGTATCTTGCGTTTACATATCCGTACTTCTTGCCCTTTGCGCCGTTAATATAGATGTAATACCACAATGCGCCGTTCGGTGCTTTTGCGCTTCCGCACACGCCGACTTCTGTGTTCTGCTCGATGCAAGGATATGACACAAGTTTGTCTGCGTTTGGATCAGGCTGCTTTCTGACGTTCAATGCGCCTGTGTTCACATATCCAGTGAATGTCGCTGTCTTTGCTGTTCCGTATGGTACAGCTGGATTATTGCCTGATCCGTTTCCTGATCCGTTGTCGCCTGACACGTTGCATCCGTTTTCCAGTGCCATGATTGTGTGCTTGCCTGCTGCCACTGAAATATCGCCAGTCATAAGATTGTCGCCTGTGTCTGTGTACTTGCTTCCTGTGAGTTTTTCAAACTCTCCTGTCGCCATAATAGCATCGACCATGTTGCCTGTATAAATATCCTTTGACACGCTGATTCCTGCGCATTTAAGCACTGGCGGCATCATCGCACTGCAATCAGTTTCGCAAGGTGTTTTCAATTCTGTCGGATTCCAGCCCACCTTTTCAAGTTCTGTGTACAGTGAAGTTCTGTGTCCCTGACAATATCCGACATTGTCATTCTCGCACAGCTGCTTCATCGCTGTCGCCGACTTCGCTGCCTTGTTTCTGTCCTTGAAACGAAGCACGACTGTCTGACCGAAGTCATACCAGTTTCCAGTCTTTACTTCACGACCTGTCTGATCGCCCTTCTGTCCTCCTGTTGCTTTTCCTCTTTCGTCAATACTAGCCCATCCACATAATGTTCCCATGTTCTTTTCCTCCTGTTATTCTTCTGTTAATGCTGAAATAATAATGCAACCGATCACGAAGATATAAAATATCAATACCAGTGGGGCTGCTAATGATACCACGAAGGCGATCAGGAATGCTTTTAATATATACCCGATCCAGTCCTTCGCTGTTGGCGGCGGCTCAACCTCTGCGCCGTGATGTTTTGCTTCTTCCTTGTCAATCTCAACGCCTGTGATCAGCAATAGCATAATGATGACTACTGTCGCCATGAAGCAGATCGCGTATGATGTAATGTAAGCATGTAGCATTCCTTTTGACCTCCTGTCTTTTTATTCCGTCTGTATCTTCTGCGCCTGAATCGCAGCTGCTACCGCTGCCGCTTCCCTTTCTTCAGGCGGCTTGACTGCTTCAGCAGCCTTCTGATTCTTTTTCAAAATAGCGTTCAGTTCTTCAACTGCCGCTTCAATCAGATCATCGACCATGTCTTTGTCGATCAGTCCTTCTGATATGTATTCCGTCAACTTCTGCTGCTGTGCCTGAAGCTGTTCCCACACCCATGACTTCTTGATCGTTCCTGTGCCGCTTCCCCATTCCTTTTCTGCCTTTGATACGATAGACAGAAGGCTTTCTTTTACCAGTTCCACGACTTTGTCTGCCTGTTCCTGAAGCTGCTTCTTTTGGTCTTCCTTTGACTGCTTCAGGAAGTTTCTGACCTTGATTCCGATGCCTGCCACAATCGCAATGATTGTCAGGATCATCGGCAAATTATCATAGATTGTTTTTAATATTAAAGCTGCATTTTTCATCCGTTCGCACCGCCTTCCTCGTTTTCACTTTCCTGCTTTCCTTTTTTGATTTTCTGCCAGTTCTCAATTCCTGCCTTTATCATGTACCCGAACACACCCATACGAAGCACTTCAGATGTTTCGCTGATCAGTGTGGTCAGCACCGATGTGTCTGCGAAGTGCCAGATCGCTATTACTGAAAACAGTTCAATGATGATGTAAAGCAGCACGCAGACAACCACAACTTTTTTTGAAAACTCCATGATCCAGCTTGTCAGTGACTTCTTGCGTCTTTTCTTCCTTCTTGCTGGTATTGTATAGCTGTACTTCTCCACGCGCTTTCCTCCTGTTACTCTTCGATGTACTGATGTGGATGTGATTCATCAATGATCTTGTCAATTCTATCCACACGCTTGTGAAGCTGCTTCAGGCTTTCTGATGCCCTGATGTAATACTCCCTGATCTCTTTCATTTCGTTTCTGTATGATCCCATTTCAGACTTCACTTCAATCATAGTATTCTGAATGTTTTCCAGTTTGGTCAGGATCGTTGCATCCTCTCTGGCTTCGTCCTGTGTGTCCTTTTTCACATTTCTGTTGCGTGTGCTGATTCCGAAGAAGATTGCAAACGCAATCGACACGCCTGAAAGTAACAATGATACTTCAATAGTCATTTTCTTTTCCTCCGTCAAATATATTTGCGAAGTGCTGCTTCGATTGCATCGTTTTCGTCTTCTGCCCTTTTGCGCTTCCCGAATAGATCGTCAAGCCTGTCTGTGGCTTCGTCCTGCGTCTGTATCGCTTCGATTCCATGTTGCGCCATTATTTCTGCCTGTTCCCTGACAATGTCTGTCAGAAGCGTATTCACGGCGCATAGCCTGTCGATCAATTCAATCTGCGTCATTATTCTTCACTGGCTTCATACTCTTCGCCAGTAATTTCCTTGTATTCTTCCGCAGTGATTCCCTTGCCTGCTCTTTTCTCATTCAGGACAACCCATCCTTTCAAAGTGTCCTTCGTGATATAATCTTTGTCCCAGCGTTCCTTCAGCATGTCAAACTTCTTGCTGTGTACCTTTTCGGTTGTTTCTGTGACTGTTTCATTTGTCTTTGTTTCTGCCATGTCTTATCCCTCCATAAGTTCCTGCATCATTGCCATGTTCATTTCGATTGATGACATTGACTGCATGATCATCTTTGTTGCTGGACTTTCAAGCTCTGCCTGAAGTCTTGCATATTCTTCCTGTGTCATAGTCCTTTCGCTGTACACATAGATAGTGCGGTCTTTTTCTCCGTCAATGCCCTTCCTGATCTGCTCTGCGATGCTCTTTCGCTGATAGACCACTGTCGGGCTTGATGTCGTGTCCCACTCTGTCGGCTTGTCCATGCTTTCTGACTGATACCATTCTGACATCATTGTTCTTCACTCCTTTCTTTGAATGCTTGCTGACTTTCTTTTTCAGTTGCTTTATATTGACATATGGCTTGATATGATCTTCATAAAAGCCATAAGTGTCCGTATGTGTAAACCAGCCCATTGATGCCAGCATTGCTGAAGCATCATACCAGTTGACTTTCTCTTTCTTTGCGATTCTGTGTGCCTTCTTTGTCGCACGCTTCAGGATTGATTTGCGAAGCGTTGTGCGGTTGTAATGAAATACAAATCCCATGAAGTCCAGCGCACGCCCTCTGGTCTTCGGTTTCTCTTTTCCTGTCTTCTTGTCAATGACTGGCGGTGCTTTCCTGTCAGGATATTCAAAACGGAACACTTGCCAGTTGTATTTGATTTTCTGGTGCATTTCATTCTTCAGATAGTCTTGCATTGCTTCTTCCAGTTTGTGAAGTTTCTTCTTGTTTCGACCGAATGCAACAATGTCGTCTGCATATCTGATGTAATGATCAACGCCGCCCAGTTCCTTCCAGTCTTCAATGACCTTGTGATCGAACGGCTTGAAATTCAGCTGCGTGAACCATTGTGAAGTCACGAACCCAAGTGGAAGCCCTGACAAAAATTCTGCATCCTGCCACTGTTCGTCCTTTATCCACATATCATCAAATTCAGGCGGTTTGACTGTCGCTTCATGCTCCATGACTGTGACACATAATCTGATGAATTTTTCATCTTTAATCACGCGCCGCAGCTTCGTTTCTATGACGCGAATGTCTTCTGTATCAAAGCAATGTCGGACATCTGCCTTCAGGATATAGAACTTCTTGCCCTTATATCCTTTTATCCACTTTTCAACGCGTTTCTTTCCGCTGTGGCATCCTCTTTTCGGTATACTTCCCAGTGCGTGTTCATATAGTCCATGAAGCACGATCGGTTGAAGCTGTTTGATGATGCAGTGATGTACAACCTGTTCATATTGATATTCAGGTTTTATAATCTCCCTGACTTTTCCGCAGCTGTATTCGTTGATCAGTTGTTTTCTATGCTCTGGCGGTTTGAATGTTTCTTCTTCAAGTATCTTCTGAAGTGCTTTCACATGTTCCTGAAGACATTGTGGATCAGGTCTGTCATTGCCGACTTCCCCTTTCTTCCTTCAGCACTCTGGCGACTTCGGGACGTGTCGTCTTGCGCTTTGCTGCATCGTGAAAACATTGTGTGATGTTTTCTTCCTTTAGCAGTTTTTCAAATATATGTTTATATGTCTTCATTCAAAAGGTTTCCTTCTTAACACCTGTTGCACGTTCACGGCTTTCGCCCTACTAGCACAACCCTTTCTTCGGTTTAACTTTCGCCAAGTGGCGCGGAATATCGTGTGCATTAGGTTATTGTCCCATGATTGTTAAGAGTGAGAGCCGCCGATGTTCCAATTCGCATTCGAAGCAGTGTTGTTCAAATTCACATACGCGCCGCAGTTCGCGCCGTTGTTGGTGTTACCACCGACAAGCGCGACCGCAAGGCAGAAGCATCGGAAGGCGCACACAATATCCCTATATTTTCAATTTTCTTTATATTCACACTTCAAGGGGGGATTGCTCCCCCTGTCCCCCTGTGCGGCTTATGCCGCCAAAGGTTCTTCGCAAGAAGGAGAGCCGCCGAAGCTCCAACCCGCACCCGAAGCAGCGTTGTTCAAAACCACAGACGCGCCGCAGCGCGCGCCGTCGCTGGCGCCACCACCGACAAGCGCGACCGCAAGGATCGCCATGTTGATCCAGTAATAACAACAACGATATGTCGAAGCACTGCCGCCGACAGATTTGACAAATCGTCCATAGCGCGTCATCAATGTGTCTTTCTGCCATCCTTCTGTCTTGCACGCTGTTCCAACTTTTATGTAGTCTTTCCCTGTCAGGTTATAAGGCGGCGACATCTTCACTTTGATTGTTCCGTTGTCACAGATATAGCCCACAAGTCTGTCCCAGCGGTTTCCCCATGGCTTTTCGCAATAGAACACTTTCACTTCATGCGTTCCGTCATTATAGCCGAAGAACTGCCCTTTTGTGTCCAGTGTTCCTGTCACAACTTTTCCGTAGTCTTTTGATGAATCATTGACATATGTGCTACATACGCCCTGACCGAACTTCGCCTGAAAGTTTTCGGACTTACTGATCAATGTCAGAAGGCTTTCGATCAGGTTTCTTCTGCTCCATGAGATAATCGTCCAGCCTGTTCCGTTTGCTGCTGCCCTGCTGATCTCTGTCTGCGCGTTCGTGTTGCAGTCCAGTTTCTTTCCTGACAAGCTGCGAAGTTTCGCGCCGTCATAGCTGCCGCCGTACATAGGCATGTACATATGATCTGCAACGCTTCCATCTTCTCTTGTGTATGCATCTGCGTTGTAGTTGCTGTCAACTCTTGTGTCAGATACGATGATATATTCATAGTTTCCGACTTCATACTGACACAGCCACATCAAAGGAAATTCAGACATCGCATTCAGTGTCGTTGATGCGTCCCCGACATCTGATGCAGTTCCGTCCAGCTTCTTTGAATGGTCTGTGTGGTTTAACTCATACGCAACTGTTCTGTCTGCCTTCAGCATAACTGGTCTGTTCTGCTTAATGAAGAACACTTCGCCCCATGAACCGAAGTCGAATGATCCGTCTGTGAAGTTCATCTTTGCTGGTGTGAATCCTGCTGCATCATACAGATATGTGATGCGCGTGTCGGGATTGCTGTCAGCCTTGTTGATCTTGATTCCATATCGCTTGACATTGCTGAATTTTCCATCTTTATCCTGAAGCTGTGCCAGTATTCCTGTCGTGTCAGCCTTCACAGCGTCAAGCGTTTCTTTATCTGCTACATAAAGCCTTGCCATTTCTTTTTCCTCCTGTTATGTTGTTTCCTCTAAGTACACAAGCCCTGCTTCAACACCGATCGTGTACTTCTTCCCTGTTGCAGAATCCGACATTGAATTGATTCCCTTCTGGATGTCCTTGCAAGCTGCTGCGGCTGCTTTCGCGGCTGCTGCCTGTGCCTGTGCTGACTGCGCTGCTGTGTTTGCAGCTGATGTCGCCTGTTGCATGTTGTTGTTGAAGTTCTGAATCGTGTTGTACATCGTTTCAAGTGTCGGCGTATCAACGACCGCTGGAAGATCAAGAAACTTGTCTTTTCCGTTTCCGATCCTCAATATGTACTTGCCCGATGTTGTTTCTTCAACGCCCCATTCATTTACTTCAAGGATGCGCCCTGAAGCCTTCCAGTTTGCTGTTGTGTCCTTCTTCGGTTTGACTGTCCATGTTGCCATCGTGTTTCCTCCTTCCTACACTGTGCCTGCATCCGCTTCACATTCTTCTGTTGTGAACGCTGTGCCGCCGTCACAGGTCATCGGATCAATGCTGAACGCTGTGCCGCCGTCAATCGTGCTTCCGACTGCCCCCTTGATGTCCAGCATCTTTTCATACATCTTCTGCAATTCTTCCTGTGACTTGTATGTTGCTTCAGCGCGTGCCGCCGCTGTATTCGCTGCGCCTGCTGCCGTATTTGCTGAAGAAGCTGCGTTGTTTGCTGCTCCTGTCGCTTCCTGCATGATCTGAAGCTGCTGTTGCCTTGCTGTTTCAGCAGTTTCCCTGTCCTGTTCGCTTTTCTTCCTTCGTGCTTCAGCATTGATCCTGTCAACCTCTGCCGATGCTCTGGCAGCTTCAGCAACCTTCATCGCTGCTTCAACTGACAAGATGTCATTCTTTGTTGAAACGATGTTGTCGATGTACTGCTGCACTTTCTTTTCCAGTGCTGTGATCTCATTGCAGCTTTCAATCGCAGCGTCATTCCTGTTCGTTTCTTCAATCTCAATCGTGAACGCCTGTGAAGATAACACATACACGTTTTGTGCGTCCCTGATCTCAATGTCGCAGTGTGCTGTTCCTGCTGCCGCAAGTGCCTGATTTGTCAGTTCGACCATGACTTTATTGTTGGTCACTGTGCATTCGTTATAACAAAAGTGTTTGTCTGGCTTTTTGATGTTCGCAATAACGATGTACCCTGTCGGGATCGTGAACACCTTGCCATTGTTTGTCAGCGCGATCCTGATGAATCGTGTGCGCTTGTCACCCTGCTTTGCTGATGCCATATACAAGCGTTCATCGCCTGTCAGTTCCAGTGTTATGTCAGTTATTAGCTGCATCGCCATTGTCGCCCCCTCCTTCCTGATCGGTGTCAGGTTCGGTCTTCAATGTTTTCTTTGCTGCTGCCTGCGCCTTTTCAAGTTCTTCTTTCAGTTTCTTGATTTCCTGATGTGCTTCGTTCATATCCTTGTTGTATGCATTCAGCAGTTCTGTCTTTGCCTGTGATTTAATTTCTTGTAGTGCGTCAGCAAGCACACCTTCAATGGCTGTCGCTGACAGTCCGTGGACTGTACTTGCTGTCACGATTGCGTCTGTGATTTCTCCTTTTGCACATGCAATTCTTTGTTCGATCGGTTTCATGTTTTATCCTCCTGTCAGCCTTCCAGTGTTGCTTCCTGATATGCAAGGATCAAGTCAAGTTTTGAATCCATCTGCGCAAGAAGCGTGTTCTTTGTTTCGTTTTGTGTTTCTTCCGCGTTTTCTTCTCTGATTCCTTTTTTGCCTTCAGGCGTGTCAAGAATCATTTCATGTACTTCTGTTTTTGTGTCTTCTTCAATGATTATATTTTCACTCATTATATGTTTGAACTCCCTTGTGGAACTGCTGTGATCATTCCGTTTCTTACACTGATTGATGATGTCGTCCAGCCAATTGAACCATTTCCGTTGTCGTGAATTTCCGTTATAATCGGGATGCTTTTTGCGTCCGCAACTCCATAGCCATTCGCATTGCAGTCGTGCAGATCGACATTGTATAAATCAAACCAGTGTCCATAAAAGTCACAGCCCAGATGGATGCCGTACTGGTCATATATACTATTTGCGCGTGAGAAGCATAGCATTGTTGTGTATGATCCTGCGCCCTGTGATTTCATCTGTGCAAATGCCATGTATTTGCCCTGATAGTCCAAATCGAACACAAGCCCTTTGTGTGCGCTATTTCCTGACCATTCGTTTGTCCCGATTTTTCCAACATAATACCCATCACGATAGAAATGATTTCCTCGTTCGTCAAATACTGCTCTTTTTTCTGCTGCCGTCACATCGCCGTTGTAGATTGCAAGCTGACCATATTCCAGCTGAATGTATTTGCTGTTATTATTCCAAGCCACACGCACGTTGTAGGCGTTCTGTGTGATCTTTGTTCCGAACTCCGAATTGTTGACCTTCTTGTTGACTTCAGTCGTGATACTGTCTGCCTGCACCTTGATCGCCGCATTCATTTCTTCTGTTGTGGAATACTCTTTCAGCTTTTCATCTGTCAGATCGTTTGCACTCTTGATCTTCTCTGCGACTGTTGTCTTTGTTTCATATGTTTTTGAAACTGAAAGATCAATCGCGTCTGCTTTCAGGTTGATTGCAGCCTGCATCTGTTCTGTCGTGCTGTATTCCGTCAGCTTTTCATCGGTCAGATCGTTCACACTCTTGATCTTCTGGTCAACAATGGTCTTCGTTTCATAGGTCTTTGACACGCCCAGTTCGATTTCTTCCTTCGATGCTGTTATGTGTGTTTCAACCTCTGTTTTCGTGTAATATCCATCTTCAAGAACTTTCTTCGCGCTGCTGTTCGCAATCTTGATCGCTTCTGATTTCGCCTGATCTGTTGCTTCCTGCTGTACTTCAGCAAAAGTCTTCGTTGCATTTGAAAGTTCGACAGTGTTGCTTTGTGGGCTTTCTGGATATTCCGTCAGCTTCACAATTCGCTGCTTCTCTTTTGTCTTCGTTGACTTGCTGATCATCCAGACAGTGTCGCCGATGTCAAAATCAAATACGCTGCTGTATTTCTTTGATTGCCTTGCAAGGTCAATCACATCTGCTTTGTATGCGACATAAGGCTTCGACATTTCTTCCAGCTTTGCGATTCCATCTTCGATCAGGCTTGTTGTGTTTGTGTATCTTTCATCGCTCCACACATATGTCTTGATCTTGCTGCTGTATTGATAATTTTCAAGATACGGCTTGCCAAGCCATTCGATTCCGATTCTATCTTTACCAAGTGGGATCAGCCGTGTGTAAAAATCATATGTGTCTGAAGTCACTGTCAGCTTCTTCAGATTCAGTCCTTCGATGAAGTATCGTCCGCGGTCTGCTCCAATCTGTTCATATATGTCGATCGTCTTTGTCAGACTATTGATCTTGCATTCCACACGATACGTTGACAAGCAGTCCTGAAGGACTTTCCATGCATTCGTTTCTTCATCTTTGTTGATTGTTCTTTTCTTTGTGATCTTGCATGTGCCGACCTTCCAGCCTGTTCCTTCAAAAGCAAATTCAAGACATGCTCTGATCGTCTGTTCCTTACTTTCAAAGCCGTATGGGAAGACTGCGCTTTCAAGTTCTTCGACATTCAGCTGTGCTGTGTACTCGTTGAACTGTGTGCCTGTCTTTCTTTTCCTGATGACGTATTCGTCTTCTTTCGTCCTGATGTAGTATTCTTCTTTCAGAAGGTCAACTTGCTTGCCGTCCGAAGGATATTTGAAAGTCAATTCCTTGTCGCCTGAATCAAGCGTCTTCACAATCTTTCTGTCTTTGAAGCCCTTCAGGATTCCGACACGCTGCTTTTTGTCATTGAAAATTTGCATCCGTCTTCCTCCTTATATCCACATAGGCTTGTACCTGATCCGAACGACTGCATCTGCATTTGAAAACTTCAAGGCTGTTTGCTGTTGTGTGATTGCTGGAAATTTCCACAAGTCAACACTTCCGAATGCGTCCGCGCCATTGTTCGTGATGCGTCCTTCTTCTCCGTCAATGATGATCGTCTGTCCTGCTGCCAGCTGTTCCACGATGATGTCGTCTTCAAACCCACTGATTGTATAATTCTTCAACGCTTTCTTTGCATAGACTTCAATGATTGCTGGTGCTTTTCGTGTCCCTTGTCGATCAATCGTTGTCTGTGTGATTCCGTCATATTCCAGATTTAATTCATCATCAAAAAAATAGCCTTCAAGAACGATGTTCAGCTTGTATCTGGTTTTCACTTTCATTTTTGAATAGTCGCTGCTTGCTGTGTATGCCTTGAACTTTCCTTTGTAGTCATCCACTTCCAGCACGCTTGACTTCGTGAAGTTTTCCAGAAATGCTGACATCTTCCTGATCAGGCTGTTTCTATCCTTGCCCCTGAAGTACATGCACAGCTTCAGTTTTCCCAGTTCCATGTCTGTTTCAAATTCTGTCGGAAGGATCGCGCCTGTCACGATCTCATAATCGACAGCAAGCGAAGGTGGCAGCACTTCGGCTGTCAGCTGCTTCGCATTGTATTTTCTTGCGTCTATACCATTAACTTTCATACTGCCTTACCTTCCTTTCCTTTTATCTTCCACAAGCTGTTCATCCACCTTCGTGTATGTTTTGCTTGCAATTTCTTCGCCGTCAATATATGTGTGGTTTTCAACTTTCACGTTTGTTCCTGATTCAATCTTTTTCAGCTTTTCATCAAGCATTGTGTTTAATTCCTGATAGAATGGCTTCAGCGGAAGGATCGCTTCGCCGCCTGTTTCTGGTTCTCCACCAGCAAGCAGCGTGTTTCCGTTCATACCGAAGATCATTGAATCATTCATAATCGCACCATTCTTGTACCAATCAATCGAAAAATGTGGCACTGAAGGTGGATTCAGGCTGAAGCTACCTGTGATCTTCGGGTGCGGCAATTTCAGCTTCGGAAGTGACCAGCTGAAGTTGAACTTCGACTTGATCGCTTCGATTGCATTATGCACTGCATTCTTCGCAGCGTTGATCGGTGTCGTGATTGCATTCTTGATCGCGTTCCAGACTGATGTTGCCGTTGACTTGATGCTGTTGAATACATTGCTGACTGTTGACTTCACACTGTTGAATACATTGCTGACTGTGTTCTTGATTCCATTCACAACACTGCTGATCGTGCTGCTGATTGCATTCCAGGCTGAAGACACTGTTGACTTCACGCTGTTGAATATGTTGCTGACAGTCGTCTTGACCGCATTGAACGCTGTCGTGATCGTGTTCTTGATGTTGTTCACGATTGTTGACACTGTCGTGCTGATTGCATTCCAGACTGTCGAAAATACACTGCTGACCGCGTTCCACACTGTCGTGATGATGTTCTGCACTGCTGTGATGACTGTGTTTATCTTTTCTTTGATTGCATCCCATACTGTTATGATCGTATCTTTGCAGTTCTCCCAGATGAATCGGAATGGTGCTGTGATTATCTGAAAAGCTGCGCTGAAAAATTCTGCAATCGCCATGATCACAACTGTGATCACATTCTTGATCGTTTCAAAGACTGTTGATACAAAGTCCCTGATTGTCGTGAATATATTGCTGAAGGTGTTCCAGATGCCTGTCAGTACATCTGAAATTGTCGTGCTGATCGCTGTCCACACTGTCGTGACTGTGTTCACTATTCCGTTAAGTATGCCAGAAAAGAACGACACAATGCCATTCCAGATGTTTTCAAAGGTTGTCTTGATACTGTTCCACACTTCGTCCCATGACGTTCCAAACAAGCCCAGAAATGTGTCAACAACGCCTTTGATTGTGTTCAGGATATTGCCGATATATTCCTTCAGTCCATTCCATACACTTTCAAAAATTCCTTTTACTGCATCCCAAGCCCCTGACCAGTCGCCTGTGAACAATGACACAAACAAATCAAACACGCCTGTGATTACATTCAGTGTTGTTTCAATGAATATTGCAATATTATTGAACACTCCTTCGATGATCGGTGCTAATACATTGCAGAAGCCTTCCCAGATTGCCTTGACCACTTCCCCGAAGTTTTCAAAATCGAAGCCCAGCGAATTGAGTTTGTCAGTTATGTGCTGCCCGAACTCTGTGAACACTGACTTGATCCTGTTCCAGATTTCCGTGATTCTGTTTCTGAAGTCTTCATTCGTGTTCCACAGCGTTACTATGACCGCTGTGATTGCTGCGATCGCAGCGACCGCAATTCCGACTGGCGATGTGATTGCTGCAAGTGCGCCCTTCAGGACAGCCATGCCGCCTGTTGCTCCTGATGCTGTCGTTCCCATTGTCGCCAACTTGCCGACAACTTTTCCGATTCCTGATGATAACTGTCCAGATACGCTGATAGCTTTTCCGACTATCGTCAGCAAAGGTCCGATCGCAGCCACAACGCCTGCGATCTTCAGGATCGTTTCTTGCTGCTGTGGACTTAATGCTGCGAACTTGTCCGCAAGTTCTCCAATCTTTGCCACTGCCTTTTCCATGAATGGCATAAGTGAGTTGCCGATAGTTATTCCGACATCTTCCAGCTTCGACTTCAGCTGTGTCAGTCTTCCCAGCAAGTTGTCCTGCATTGTCGCCGCCATGTCTGAAGCTGTTCCATCGCAGTTCTGAAGTGCTTCAGAATAATCGCTGAAAGACATTCCCGATGCAATCGCTTCGTCTGACAGTCCTGACATGATCGTCTGCAATGCACTGAACTGGTTTGTTCCTGCGATTGTCTTTGCAAGGTTCGCTTGCTGTTCGTCTGTCAGGTTGTTCCATACTCCGCGCACGCCTGTCAGAATACTTGATAAGCTGTTCATGTTGCCCTGCGCATCGTACACTTCAACGCCGTACTTCGACAATTCCGTTGCGCATCCTTTTGTGTCTGTCGCAAGTCTGGTCATAATAGCGTTCAGGGCTGTTCCTGCTTCTCCGCCCTTCACACCAGCGTTCGCCATTGTCATCAATACTGCTGTTGTTTCTTCTACCGAATAGCCCATTGAAGCCGCTGTCGCAGCGCAGTTCTTGTATGCTTCGCCAAGTGCTTCGGTTGTTGTGTTTGAATGGCTCATTGCGTAAGCCATTTCATCTGCGAATTTTCCAGCGTCCTTCGCCGATAGTCCGAACGCTGTCAAGTAGTCTGTGACGATGTCTGAAGCTGTTCCCAAGTCCATCGCCGATGCTGCTGCAAGATTCAGGATGCCGCCGATTCCTTCCAGCATGTCATCTGTCTTCCAGCCAGCAAGTGCCATATATTCAAACGCTTCACCTGCTTCGGTTGCTGAATACTTTGTATCACGCCCCCACTGACGCGCCGATTCTGTCAGCCTGTCTGTGTCCTCTGCTGTTGCTCCGCTGATTGCCTGCACTTTTGACATTTGCTGTTCAAAGTTTGCTGCAACTGTTACTGATGCCGCTGCCACGCCGCCGATCGCGGTTGTGACCTTCATCATGTGCTGTCCTGCTGTCTGCACTGCCTGTCCGACTTTTCCAGCCTTTTCCGCGTATTCATCGAACTTCTGGCGTGCAAGTTCCGCATTGACATCACGAAGCTGCACTTCCATGTTCGCAAGGTCAGCTTCAGCCTGTGTGACTGCTGCGCCCTGTTTCTTCACTGCTGCTTCATACTTCGTTGTTTGCGCTTCTGTTGTTGCCAGCTGCTTTTCTGCTTTGTCCAGCTCTGTTTTTAATTTCTTTGTTTCCTCTGAATTTTCGCCAGTCGCTTTCTTGCTTTCTTCATATGCTTTTGACAGTTCTGCGACTTTTGCCTTCAGTTCTTCGCTTTTTTTCTTGTTGTTGTCCAGTCTGGTTGTAAGTGTTTCATAATGTGACTTGCAGTCCTCGACTTTCGTCTTCTGGACATCCATTTTCTGTGTAAGTTCGCTGATCTTTGCCTTTAACGCGTCAGATTTCGTGCCGTACAGCTTTGCATTTGCCGCAGCAAGGCTGTATTCTGACGACAGCTGCTTCATACTTGCGACCGCCGCCTTCATTGCTGCCTGATATTCTGACATTGAAGCACCGATCTTGATTGATGCCTGCGCCATATATGCACGTTCCTTTCATCACTTCTCGTTGATGGTCTTGATCTCGAACGCCACATGATCCAAAAGGCTCATAATATCCGACTTCATAACATTTGAAAGTGAATCGTTCAGCCCTTTTATACACAATTTCACAACCCTGTCCACATTGTCGCGGCATACTTTCCAGATGTTTTCATCGTCAAGCTGATTTTCAGCTTCGTTGTATCCGTTTTCTTCATCGTATTCATCGAATGCCGACTTTTCCTTCTCGACTTCCTCTGGTCTGTTCGGGTTTAATTCAAGGAATTTTTGCGTGATGATGTCCTGCATCACAAAATGAATCATCTTTGCTGCTGCCAGCTGTTCTGCGACATCTGCCTTCAGCACTTCCCTTTCGGATATTCCGAAGACCATTTTCATAATTGCCGCATTGAACTGAAAAGCCGATGCAACATCATCGCCGCCATTCTTTTCCATTAGTTCTGTGTATGCTCTGTACTTTTCAACCGACACTGATGCGCATATGTATTCTTTTTCATTGCAGATCAGTGCCAGTTCGGGTATTATTTGCCATTTGAAAAATTTTCTTGTAACTTCTCGACCTTTGCGTTGACCTCATCGCCTAATGATGTTTCTATTGACGCAAATTCCATGATAATTGCAGCCACGCCCAGTCCTGTGTCCTTGTCCTTCAACTCGTCAACAGTGAACTGGTTGCCGTATACCATGCAGATGCAGTCCATCATCTTTCGGAACTGCGCGGCTGTATACAGTCCGTTCTTCTTTTCAGTTCCCATGATGTCGTCCCTGATCTCAAGGTATTCCATGTATGTGTCAACATTCATCTTCGGCATTTCATACTTTTTGTTGTTGATAATTACTTCATGTTTCATGTGTTTGCCCTCCTATTGTTCTTTTACGCTGCTTCTGTTGGCTCTTGTACTTTTCCAAACCAGTTTTTGATCGCCGTCGCTGCGTCCGTGTGTTCTGCCAGAAGGTTGCTTTCATCAACCTGTGTTTCAAAGTTTCCGTCACATGCGCGTTCGTAAAAGCTGCCCTTCAGTGTTGCTGTCTGTGTTGTGACTTTATCTTCCTGTGTCTGATAGTTGTCGTCATATCCCTGTCCGAATGTTCCGACATAAAGCCATACAAATTCATATTTGCCATTCAGCTTCTTTGCTCTATATCCGACAGCGACTTCAGGTGCTTTGTCGTCCTTGTTTTTTACAAGCCAGCCATTCTTGTATAAATGACCGAACAACATTGCTTTGTCCTGCGGTGCAAGTGAATTGACTTCAAACTCCACGTCTGTTCCTTCGTAGGTTTCAACTGTGTCTTCCACTCCATCATCGCTGTAAATTTTTTCAACACTGAATTTATCAGACACTTTTCCTGAAATGGCACGCGCAAGTTTGACTGGTGTGCCTGCTGCGTATGCTGTCGCATCGTTCTGTGTTACTGGTGCGACATAAATGTCACGAAACGACTTTGTTCTTGATCTGATGATCTGCTGCTTTCCTGCTTCACTCATTCTTCTTCATTCTCCTGTTCTGCTTCTTCTGCCGCCATGAACCTTGCGGCATTCATAAATATTTTTGTATCTGTTTCAAGATTGTCATTTGCGCCCATGAATGCGAATCCTGCCTTTTTCATAAGTCGCTTGATTCTCTTTTTTAACCTGATTTGATCTGTGCTTGACCAGATGCACACTTGCACTGCTGCAATCTCGACTTCTTCGTCATCGTCCGAATGTTCGCCGCCGTAGTCCCCCAGATTCCACACAGTCACATGCAGTCCCTTGATGTCTGCGTCATACCAGCCCTGCTGCACTGTGATTCCTTCTGCTTCCAGCACTGCAAGCGCATCCAGTGTCTTCTTCACAATGTCCATGTGTCATCCTCCCAGCTTTTCATTCAATAACTTCTGATATTCCTGATCCGCTATCGTGTCCCACTGTCCGCGGCATTCTTCCATTGTGTTGTAAAGGAAGTCTTGTGGGGGCTGTTTCGTTGTCCCCCACTCTACAAATTTCATATAAAACCAATTTTCAGCATCGCCCAGAAGCGTCCAGCCGACTTCGCCGCCTTTTGTTGTTGCTTTCGTGGGGATATTATCCGCAGCGTGTCCAGAAGGTCTGTACCCCTTCTTTCCTGACTTTGAATTGTCTGCTGACCTTGCCATAACCGCCTTCATTCGTGGTTCGGTATAATCAACAGAACGCTGGAATATCTGCTTGTTTGTCTTTCTTATTTCTGAATCGCTCGCAAGCGTTTCCAATCTGTTTTGAAGTTCTTTCAGTCCTTCAAATTCAAAAGTCACTTTCATGCTGCTTCCTTTCCGTGTCAGAATCTGACACATCTATGTGACGCGGTTCGCCTTCAGCTGTACATATTGCTTGTCATTCTGTCTGAAGTCCCTTGCGAAAATATTGTATTTTTCGTCTTCGTACTCCACGAAGTAGTCCTTCAGGTGTGCTGCTATCTCTTTGACCTTTTTGCAATACCTGATCTTGTCAAACACGATTGTGTCTTCCAGTCTGATTTCTATTGCCTTGTACAGTTCTTTTCCGTAAAGGTTGCCGATATCGCACCAGCATTCGTGATACAAGATCGGTTCTGCTTCCACTCGCCTTCCATCAACTTTCCCATACTGATATTTGTATATTTTGATCCTTGCGCTTGACATATCACTTCAACCTTTCTTTCAGCATCATCGACTGCACCGCGAATCTGACTTTGTCGTCTGTTGGTGCTGTTCTGTCCCTGTTGTCGTAGGCTTCTTTGACATACATGCAGATCAATAACTTCTGGCGGTTCGTGAGTGCTTCAGGATTGAAGTCTTTAATCAGGTCTGTCATTTCTTCCAGCACTGCTGCATAAATCAGTTTGATCACTTCATCGTCATCGTCATAGTCGATACGACAATATGCTTTCAGTTCTTCCAGTTCCATGTCTTTTCCTCCTCTCCTGAAGCCTGCTGCCATTAACCAGCAACAGGAACTGTGATTTCTCCCTTGATGACTGCTTCTTCATCGAACGCCTGCACATCGAATCTGTCACGCACCTTGATTCCTGTCTGGTCTTTCGCCCATAAATCGCCAGCTTCGGTTGAAAGTTCGATGCTGATCTTCTCGCGGTCAAATAAAGTGATTGCTTCCTTCAAGTCGCCCATATAAAGTGGGTACTTGTACGCTGACACATTGCTTCCTTCAGTCTTCACTTCGACATTCTTCAAAACTTTGTTGCTGACCTTCTTGATCGGATATACACCAAAAAGAAGCATCTTTGTTTTGTCTGTGACATCTGGCTGCAAAATGTAGTCGCCGCGTTCATCCTTTAATGTGTCAAGATAGTTGAATCCTGACTGGTTTGTCAGAACGATTGAAGACGCTGCAATCGCTGGATCAAGCGTTACATTGAAGACTGTCTTCAGATCGTCCACAGTGCTGATTGCAACTTCTTTCGTGTTTGTAATCTCTGCAAGTTTCTTCAGGATCGCAGCGTTTCTTGTGGCTCTTGACTTCTTCGCGATCCACTTATTCAGGAAGCCCAGAATGTTTTCTGCTGTGTCCTGAAGAAGTTCGCGTGTTACTTTCAAGATTCCGCCCTTCTTGCCGATCTTGTACTTGATCTGTCGCAGTTTTGGTGTTTCTTCCTCTCCGAACTCTGCCGCTTCGTCTACATCATCCCATGGTGTCGAATCTGCATCTTTTTCAAGCACTCTGCTTCCTGACAGTGTGCTGACAGGCTCAACATTGACATACTGTTCAAGGTCATCATCTGTCCTTCTTAATTCGTGGATGTCTGTCTGAATGTCCTGTGGAACTGTGAAGCCGCCGTCCTCGTCTGTCTTCTCCGACATTGCATCCATGATCTTCTTGTCTTTCTCGTCCATTTTTGTCTTGCGCATTCCGCAGACAATACGATTGACAAATGCACGCACAACGTCTTTCTTTGAAGGTGTTTTGTCTTTTCCTTCAACCCTTGTTGCTTCGTCCTTGTCAAGCTGGTCTTTGATGTCCTCGTCCTCGTCCTTTTCCAAGTCCATCAAGATGTTGAAACGATCCTGCATGTCCACAAGTTCTGCTTTTGCTTCCTTTGCTTCCTTTGTCTTTCCCTCATTCACAAGGGATTTGATTGCGTTCTTTTTGTCGTTGATCTTTTTTAATAACGCTCTTGCTTCTTTGCTCATTGCTTTTCCTCCGTTTTCTTAAATTCCATACATGTACAGATCGCCCAGAATTTCTTCTGTTTCGTCTGCCTGCTGTTGTCTTGCTTCGATGTCTTCAGCTGTTTCAGTCTTCATTCCTGCTGGCGCATGTTTGAATCTGTCTATCATGTAGCCGACACATGCTGCGACTGCTTCCGCTGATTCATCCACTTTGATGTTGAAATAGTCTGAAGCGCGACACTCTGATGCTTCGCTTTCTGACATCCATGTTTCTGCATTGATCAGTTCTTCAAACTGGTCTGCTGTCACGCCTTCCTTTGCTTTTGTCATGTAGATGTCTGTGATCATCTGCTGACAGCTGTCAAGCTGGCTTATAACTGCCGCGAAGTCGTCTGCATTGCCCCACGCCATTGTCAGCGGCTTGTGAATCATAATCTGTGCGCCTGTTGACACAATAATGTCATCGCACGCCATAAGGATCACGGATGCGATTGACGCTGCAATTCCGTCCACAATGCCTGTGATATGTCCTTTGTGGCGTTTCAAAATGTTGTATATGCCAATTCCTGCGAATACATCGCCGCCACAGCTGTTGAAGTACACTGTCAGTTCTGCATTGTTGTCAATGCCGTTCAGAAAGTCTGTGATGTCCTGTGGACAGGTGTCTTCTGATGTCCACTTGTCCCACGCTGAAGATACAATGTCGCCGTATATGTACAGTTCAACGCCGCCTGCTGCCGCGTCTTTGATCTGCATGAAGCCGACATTTTCAATCGTTCTTTTCGTTCGATTTCTTCTTGTGAAGTTCATTTTCTTCGCCATCGTCTTCCCCTCCTTCCTGATCGGTGTCAGGTTCATTCGTTTCGGCTGTTTCCTGCTCCTGTTCATCCTGATCCGTATTTTCGCCGCCTTCTGTGTTTGGCTCATTTATAGGATTGTCAGGATCGCTGTTTTCTTCAGTGTCCTGTTCTTCAGCTTTGTCATATGCTGCCCCGACTTTCGTCAACGGCACATAAGTTCCATTTACAATCAATGTGTCGCCGCCTTCCATATCCATCAAATCAAGTTTTCTTCTGGCTTCGTTTACTGTTTCGATTCCGTTGTTGATTCCTTCTTTCAGGATTTCCATTTGTGTCTTGCTGTCGGTACGAAGCAATACTTTTTCATTCATTTTGAAGTACAGTCCGTCTTCCGTTTCGTCATCCGATAATAGCTTGTAGTTCACTTCTTCTTCGTACTGCTTCAGCACGAAAAGCATTGTGTCCACATAGAATGACAGCTGCTGCATTTCCGAATTGCTGTATGATGATTTTTCGTAGTCGTTGATCTGGTTCGGCTTGATTCCGAACGCTGCTGCAATCTGAAGCGCAGAATACTTCTTCAACTCGATGAACTGTGAATCTGTCAGTTTAATATCCAGTGGTGTCAGCTTCATTCCCAGTGGCACAGGAAGAATCTTGCCTGTGTTCTGGCTTCCTGCTCCGAAACGTTCAAAAGTCTGTCGCAGCTTTGTGGCTGCATCTTCATTCAGTTCGCCTGTGTATTCCAGCACCGCTTTCGCTGTCAATCCGTTTTTGTACAAATTATTCAGGAAGCGTTGTGATTCAATCACGCCTTCGACTGTCTGCTTCAGGATGTATTGCACTGGTAGTCCGACTATTCCGTTCAGGCAGTGTGAAGTCTTGAAGTGCAAGACATCTTCCGTCCTGAATATATACTGTTCGCCTGAATATTCATCACTGTACAAGTACCAGATTTTCCCTTTGCCTGCGAAAATGCCTTTGTCGTCAACTATGATCTGCACCCTGTCCGATGGCATGATCCACATGTCCAGTGCTTTATATTCTCCACCATATTTCTTGCGCTTGAATTTCCTGCGTACATAGACATATGCGTTCCCATAATGGTTTCTGTTCATTTCTACAGCGTTCCAGAAGGTTGTCGGTGTCATAAAAGGGTTCGGACGCTGCTTCATAAGCCTTGCAATGTCGTTGTCTATCGGCTCACTGATGCCCTTGTTTGTTTTCTGGTACAACTTCCATGGCATTTTCGCGACTGTTTCTGACATCATTTTCAAACAAGTGAAGTATGTCACGTCAGATGTCGGCTTCTTGCTTTCACTGTCGCGCTTAATCCCAACCCATTCCAGAAACGATTCATCATTCAGTGTTGCTGTATCTGTTTCAATATTCATTCCGAATGCTTTCATAATTCCTTTGTTCAGTGTTTTCCACATGTTCAACCTTGCGCACCTCCCTTCTGTCGCAATTTCTCTGTTCCTGCGAACCAAATATCAAGGTATCTGTTGACATCTGGCTTGATTTCGCCCTTCATTGCCATCATCCATGCATCAATGATTGCATCCACGATGTCGATTCGCTCTGTTGCGTATTCTTTATCAATTTTTATTTCCCCGAAGCTGTTTGAAGTCGTCTTTGCGTTCGCAATAGACCACTTTGTTGCTTCGCTTCCGTCATGTTCGACATGCCCTGCTTCCAGTTCCAGCCTGAAGTCAACTGTCGGATCGTTCAATTCTCTTGCTGACTGTTTCACTGCGATGCTGTCGAATCCCAGTGCTTCCAAGTCTGTCAGGAACGCTGAAGCATTGTGCGGATCGTAGCAAATCCACTGCACATCCAATTCATACAGCTTCACGATCTTCTGCAAGTACGCGATTATGTACTTGTAGTCTGTTTTTACGCCGCCCATCGTTTCAGTGACTTCGACAAGTCCCTGTCTGATCCATAGATCATAAGGCACACGATCCGTCTTGATGTGTTCTTCAACTCTCCTTTTCGGAATGAAGCTGTGTGCGTGTACGAAGTAACATTTGTCTTCGCCGCGCATGAATGGGATCACGATTGCGATTGATGTCAAGTCGCCGCCTGATGACAGGTCAAGTCCGACATAAGCCTTCTGACCTCTGAAGTCAGCCAGCGTCTTCTTGACTGCTGCCCTTGTCCAGACATCCATGTCCTTGATATAGACATCGTTTGTCCACTGAATCCACATGTTGAGCTGCTTGACAATGAAGTCGCGCAGTGTTGATCCTCCCATTTCCTTTGCTGTTGCAGCAATCGGGATCATGTTCTGCAATGCATCCCTGTCATATTCCAGAATCGGGTTTGCCTTGATCCAGTTTTCAGGTGTCCACATGTCGTCAGATTCATTCATTTGCGCAATGTAAATGAACTGTGAATCATTGCTTGCGATACCCTTTAGGACTTTCACGCAGTATTCGTATAGCGCGAAGCATGGCGATTTCAGGTCAAATCCTGCTGTCGTGATCACGCTGATCAGTGCCGACTTCATTTTCTTGATACCGCCTTCAAGCAGCTTGTACATCTGATCATCTTTGTGTGCGTGATATTCGTCCACGATTCCCAGATATGGTCTGAAGCCGTCAATTGACTTTGTGTCGCCTGACAGTGCCTTGATCTTGCTGTGCGTGATCTTGCAATCAATTGTTGAATTGTGTTCGTGAATCTTGAAGCACTCTGACAGATCGCTGTCAGAATTTATGAACTTCACAATTTCGTTGAAGACAATCATTGCCTGATCCTTCTTTGTGGCTGTACAGTAAACCTGACCATATTTGTACTTGTCAAAATTGCCGTAATAAGCCGCCAGAATACCATTCAGGAATGACTTGCCGTTCTGTCGCCCCAGCTGTATATAACTGGTTCTGAATCGTCTGTGATGTCCGTCTTTAGTTCTCCATCCGTTCAGACTTCCTAAAATGAAGCACTGAAACGGATATGCTGTCACTGGCTGTTCTTCTTCGCCTTCCGCAATGGTCAGCGTTTCTGCGAAGTCAATGATCCTTTCTGCTTCTTCAACATCAAAGTAATAGCGATATGGCGCAGCTTCAGCCGCTTTCATGTCGTCTATATGTCTTTGACATGCTGCTTTGACCAGATCGCCAGCAACAATCTTGTCCGCAAGGACATCCAGCGCGTATTGTGTAGTTCTATCTGTTGTCATGCGTTCGCCTTATGCGAATTTCGCGAACTTGTTTTCTTTCGGTGTTTCCTTGTCTGCTTTTGGCACTACAAGGCGACAGCGGCTTGACACTGTCAGTCCGAAGTCCGCAGCCCCCTGACGACATTGTTTGAAATATCTGTCTTGAAGTAGCGCAAGTCTTTCCACTTCTCCGTTCACGACTTCTTTTCTGATCTTCACTGGCTGTCCGTATTCGTCCAGCTGCTTTGTTGCGATCTCAATTTCCACCATGATCGGTTGTCTGTTCAGTTCTTGCGTGACTGCGATGTATTTTTCTTGTGCGATGACCAGTCTTGCAAGCGCATCAACATCAAGATTTGATATGAGGTCAATCGCACGAAGTTCCTTCACGATTTTCTTGAAGGTTCTTTTTTGTGTCGGCGATAAGTATTGCGGTGCTGTCACTTTATCCGCAGCCGCTTTCACTTCTGTTCGCTGACGTTCTTCAATTTCAGCTTTTGTCAGGTGTTTTTTTCCTTTTGCCT
>OJMM01000149.1_pt1 | contig 45072 bp, 64 predicted proteins | sample 1597231 | NCBI WGS metagenome assembly OJMM01 (sample SAMEA2452128, study PRJEB22498) | human gut metagenome | reverse complement strand
TAAAATTTTATCATATTCCGATACAATCGCCTCATACCTTTCCCGGTTATTAAGGATGTTTACTGCATTCTGTTTCTGATTAGAAACTTCGCTGACAATGTTGTCCAGGTTAGTGGTATAATAAATACCATTGTAAATACCTTCCTCTGCCTGAGATGGCAAATAGATTGTGATTTGAGATACTGAATCCTGTATCACAAGTTCAAGGCTATTTACAAATCCATCCTTAACCATGGATGCCATGGGTTTACTTTCACCTACCTTCAGAATCCTTGCTTGGTCAAAGATAGGATAGAGAGCACGTCTGTCTCTTTCTAAGGAGAAGATTATATCCCCTTTCTGCAACTTTTGAAAAATCATCTTATCGTCCATGTTACTTCTTATTTATTAAATTTAAACCAAATGAAACTGCACCTGGATTCTTCTGCATGAAGTCTACCAGGTTTAAGAATTGATAGTATCCAAATTGATTTATGAGTACCTGAGCTTTGTTTGCTACTTCTTGTGCAATCTCTATATTAGGAGCGGGTAATGCCAATTGTATCTTAAATTCGGTGAGTTGTTCTTGTTCCATAATTCCTTAGTTATTGGGTTAAAACGAAAAAAGGAGTACACCCCTGATAGATGTACTCCTTTCTAACCATCCTGGTATGACAATTGGTTATGCCGTTGTAGTACCTCCAGTAGTCTTCAGAGCTGCAACCACTTGGTTGATAATGTTCTGGTCTCTCTGGGCATCTACCACTCGGTTCAAACGGGCAATCTCCTGGTCCTTTGCAGTGTTCTCAATGAGACATTTGATTTCCTGTTGGCCATTCTTGAGGTCACAGCAGCAACGTTCCAGCTGAAGAGCCAAGTCTGATTTTACTTCTTTAATCAAACCTTTAGTTTCGCAGCAGCAATTCTGTTGTTCAAACCCCATTTGGCAAAGGCGGTCCATAACCCGGTTGAAGCCTGCTCCCATTTGGTCACGGGAATCACGGATATCCGAATTCGTTTTGTAACCCAGATCACAAAGACCTCTTTCGGTTGTGAAACGGTTGTTAAGAATTTCTCTACCTACACCGGCAACATCTTTTGCAACTCCACTGATTTCTTGGGTTACCCCACGGGCAGCATCAGAGATATCCTTGTAGATACCTGCTTTTGCTTCCTGAACAGTAGATTCTACTTTCTGGATGTCAGCCTTTTGTGTCATTGATTTTATCCCATACGGAAACGGCAGCCGCACCAAAGCCACCACCTACCAATGCACCTCCAACAGCACCCCAACCGGAACCCCAGCCAGAATTACGATTACCACAGCAACAACCATCGTTACAGCCTCTGTCCGCGATTACTACGCCATCGCCAGCACCTTTAACTTCGACTCCCATAACGGTTTAGTTTTAGAAAGTTAATAAATAAGTTTTTGATTTCTCTAATACATTATAAAATACTATGGTGTTGTATTTTAAACACTAAAGTAATATTCATAGGTAATCACTGCAGCATTCTGAGTTATGTTGACTGTAAGCTCCCAACCGTCATCATCGTTTTCTGCTTGCCTTAATTTAATGGTACCTGACCTTGTTGATTCTACGGTATTCTCTGTTAAGGTTAAGGTTAACCCATAGTTTCCATTATCGCTTGATAACGTTGTAATTGCTACATTTGTAACCCAACTTGGTTTTGAGGTTACAGTTAAAGCTAATGGGTATCTTGTACTTATTTCAGAACCGTTTATTACCTTAGTCTTAAAAGAATAAGCTACATCAACTGTAAAATTATTACCTCCCAAAGCTGATAATCCGGTTCTGGAAGTAGTTCTAGAACCAGTAGGGGAAGTAAATGCCAAGTAATACTTATAAGATACTGAAGCAGCACTCTGAGTAACTGTGATGGTTTTAGTAGTTGCCCCACTATAGGATGCAGTTACTGTACAACTTCTACTTGAAGTACCCGTGTTCTCTGTAGCAGTAAGTACCGTCTTAGCTGAATTCAAACTAAATCCAGTACCACTTGCACTAACCGTAGGTGTAGCACTCTTCGAAGAACCTGCACTTGTTGACCCTGAACTCCAATGGTTGGTAGTAGGTATACTTACACTGGCATAAATATTAACACTACCTCCTGAATTAGAGATAGAGTATGAATTTGCCGATAAACTTATTACTGGTGTACCATCGGTAGTACTGGTAATTGAATTCGCTGCCTGATATACATCAAGGGTTATAGATTTCGATTTACCATTCAGGGATACTGTACAAGTAAGGGAGCCTACTCTTGTTCTAGCCTTAGATGTAGTTCCCAAAGAACTTGCACTAACGGCAGTACCATAAGAAATACTAGCATCAGTTGTAACTGTACCTCCTCCCGTAGTAGAACCATTCCATCCCCAAGTCTGTGAATAACTTGGAGCTGTTGTAAATGAACTCCTTGTTCCTCCTGATGCTGGGATATCTGATACTGCTCCACCACTTACTGTGATTTCACTATAGGTTCTATAACCTGCAGATTGAGAACAACTAATGGTTAACTTCTTATTGGTTTCTGCTTGAGTTAATACTACACTACCAGACTTTGCCGAAGTAGAAGTATTATTGGCCATAGTTACCGAAGTACCAGTACCAGTAACTCCTGTATTAGCCCGGGTATAACTTAAAGAAACCTGACTACCATAAGTATGCCCATTTCTGTACTCTTGTTTGTAAGAAGTTACAGTAAATGTTTTCGTTCCTCCAGTTGCCCCAAATGACATAGATGTTGGATTCACTGAGAAAGTCTGAGTCCAACTTTGAGATGCTGCTGCCTGAGACCAACCGATAGCAAAAGTTTTACCAGAGCCCTGTTGGAGTATTACTCCATCAGTCTTGGACCTTGCAGTTAAATCTAAGTTCTCTTGAGCAACCCAACCTCCGGCATCGGACCAAGATATCCAAGAAGGTAATCCAGAAGTAGAGTAATTTACATCCTCTTTAATACCAGTAGCTACACCATCTAAGTACTTTTCCCGATTAGAGGTTCCTCCAAAGCCTTTATTTGCATTGGTAGGAGACCCACCTAAAGCAGTAAAGTTTAGAGTAGTATTAGCAAGGGTAAAAGTATACTTATAGGTTACCTTATGAATATCTTCGAGTTTAACACCCTCGTTATTTCCATAGGAACTAGCATTGGAGATTTCCAAGCCAACGTAATTTTCCCCCGTTCCTGTAGGGGTGAGTGCTAACAATTCAGCCTTGGTAGGGCAGTCGTTACCTGTCTTACCAAGGCCTACTTTAGTTTTGACAGCACTCCATGTTGCTATCTCTCCCATATTAATCTACATCTTTAAGATTTCTGAGTTCTGAGATTTCAGCCTTCAAAGCCTTAAGCTCGTCGTAAAGAAGTTTGATACCTTCGATTGCCAGAGTAGACATCTTATGGTACTTAACTTGTTTTACCAATACGTATTCTTCACCGTCGATAACAACTGTTTCGAATTCCTCAGGATTAGGAACTGAATCCTTAGTTCTTGGGTCTTCTTCTACGTAGTTATTAAACCCAGCTGCTTCCAAACCTTGTGCAATGGTACCTTCATCTTCCTTACCATCCATGATAAAGGATTCTGTAGGTATACTGCAAATTTGTTCCAGAGTATGGGTTAACGGTTTGATGTTAGATTTCAATCTTTCATCGGAAGACTCTTTCCAGAAACCAGAAGGAGCAGTAGTCTTAGCAAATACTACCTGGTCGGTAGTTGCCAATCCCAACTGGGTTCTAGTTACTGAATGAGGATTATCCTTTCTACCTGCATGGTTACTGATAGAAGTCTGAGCAGCAGTACCAGCAGCCTTAGCATCGGCAATGGCAGAAGCTTGAGCGGTAGATACGGGTTTGTTAGCATCCGAGGTATTATCGGCATTACCTAAACCTACCTGAGCCTTGGTTACTCTATGAGGATTGCTCTTATTGGCAATATGCTGATTTACCTTGGTTTCCAATGCCGTTAAATCGGTATCAGTATTACCTACTGCTTCATCGATGTAAGTTTTCAATTCTGTTCTAAGAGAATTGATAGCATTGGTTCTGTTAGTAATTTCATTTGCCAACCCAGTAACTGTGTTATCCAGGTTCTTCTTGTCGGCTGCAGTCATTACACCGGCTACGGTTTGTGTAGCTGCAGGAATATCGAAAGTATGTTGAGTTTCGTTTACCTGGAAACTACCATCCTCTTTCCTTTTTGTCCACCAATAACCTATGGTTAATTTAGTAGCAGAAGTAATCAGATTAATTAAATTACCTGAGTTCTTCAAATCTCTACCAAGGATATGGTCAGGGAAACTGTTAATCTTAGCCGTAATTGCATTATCGTCATTAGTACGATTGGTAGTTTCGGTAGCTATCTGATTAGGTAGGGTAGTGTCAAGCTTAACCTTATCAGCAGCAGTCATTACACCAGCCTGAGAAGCTGTAGCAGCAGTAATCTGAGAATAATGATCTTGAACATTACCATTACCAAACCAACATTTGAAATTCAGTCGTACTGTACTTGCTTGGTAAGTGTTATTATTAAAATGAGATGCACCATTAGCCTTCAGAGAAGCTACCTGGTCTTCCAATTCTTTACCTCTACCACCATCGAAAGCAGTACCTGTAATTTGTCCAAGGATAAGTACCTGAGCATCTGCCCTTGCAAAGATAGTACCTGTCCAACGGAATTGGTAAGGAGGTTCACCATTGGTAATATTGATATAAATCTTACCTGCCTCTCCAGTGATAGCATTCTGATGAGCAGCATCCGAATACAATTTGATATTCGTAAGTTCTCCAGTAGCAGATTTATCATAAGTAGCATATACATCAATGATGTCATCTACGTATGATGGCAATTGGTTAGCCGGTACCGTACCATTTGCATCAAGGGAAGCAAAACCATTAGCTTTACCTTTCGTAGCAACAAAGGCATCATGCTTAGCTTCTAGAGCATCGATATTTGCCTGCAACTTAGTATCAAGTGCAGTATCTGCTGCTGTTCTATCGGAAACCTCTTTGTCGATTCTTGCACCCAATGCAGTATCAGCATTCGTACGGGCTTTTGCTTCATTGGCTACTGCTTTAGTGAACTTAGTATCAAGTGCCGTATCTGCATCTTTACGGTCTTGGATTTCTTTGTTCAGGGCAGCTGTAGAAGAATTAGTCAAAGCCTCGATGGCATCCTTGCGGTCTTGAACCTCTTGAGCAATAGCATCAGGTAAGGTTTCATCGAGATTTACCTTATCAGTAGCAGTCATTACACCTGCAAGAGTTTCAGTAGCAGCGGGTATATAAGTAGTCTTAAAATCTCCAGCTTCACTGGTATAAATACCACTCTCTTTTTTAGAAGAGAACTTATGAGTTAAAGTAACATGGCTACTCTGTTGAACTACCTCAACTGGTTTATCACCAGATAGGATGATGACCTTATCTGGTATAGAATCGAACAACTTCTTATCAGCTGCTGATTGTACACCAGCCTTTTCGGGAGTAGATGAAGGCAGAGTAATGGGATTCTGAACTGTAGTACCATCTTCAACATTAGTCTTAGTAGCAGCAATTCCTACAGTAGTTTTATTAGGAGTAACTGCACCCAAAGCAAAGTTAGCGGTATTGATTCTGTCCAATTCTACTTTATCTTTCGCAGTCATAGTACCAGCCTTATCTGCTGATACTACCGGTAAATCGAAAGTATCCGTAGTGTCATCATTCAAGCCATTATCCTTAGTTACTGTAACTGTAACCTTATCAGCATCAGAAGCTGCTGAGATTTCGGTAATAGCATTGGGGTCTAAGCCATCAAGTTTAACCTTGTCTGCAGCAGACATAACTCCGGCAAGAGTTTGAGTAACTGGCAAAAGGTTCTTAGTTGCCTCTACCTCATCACCATACTGATTATTCTCTTGGTCTTTAGTAGAAGTTTTTACCTTGAATGTAAGTTGAGTAGCGTTACGAGTTACAGCACTTACATCTGTAACCATGGTACCAGGCAAAGCATCAGAAGTACCTTCCTCAGCTACCAATCTTTCCTCATGGTCATTGGTAATTGCAGTGAATTTATTATCCAATGCAGTATCGGCATCGGTTCTGTCTTGGATTTCTTTATCGATACGAGCATTGATTTTCTTATCTTCTGCAATACGAGCAGCTTCCTCTGCATCGATATTATCCTGGAGAACTTTATCGGCAGCAATTCTTTCTTCTCTTTCTGTATTGAGGTCAGAAGTATTCTGGTCGATTTTTGCCTCCAATCGGATATCTTCGGATTTACGAGAAGCAATTTCACTTTCCAACAAATCCTTGATGGCAGTGTAATTACCATTAACGTTATCTTGAATACCCTGGATTAGTTCCAAGTTACGTTGGATATTTGCCGAATTCTGATTTACCAAAGCATTGGTAGCATTCAGAGAAGTTAACAACTCTGTACGAGTTTCACTAACGAAAGTTCTCAAATCATTTACCGTTGTGGTAAGAGTAGTACTCAGGTTAGTGAAAGATTGTTGCAGGTTATCGTCTCCTTGTTCACGCAAGTTCTTTTCAGCAGTAAGCTTATTTTCTAATTCAGTAAGCTTAGCAGTCATAGTTGCAGCGAAATTTGGGTCATCCCCTAATGCCTTAGCAATCTCTGCTAGAGTATCAAGTACTTCAGGTGCAGAACCAATAATCTTTTGGATAGCTGCCTCTACTTGTTCTGCATTCTGGAAATCAGAATCATTGAGTAATTCTGATACCTTCGTAATGTAGTTAGCATGTTCTTCGATGCCATCAAGTTTAGCATACAGAAGGTCGGTAAAATCATTTGCAGAAAGACCCTTGCCATCTACTTTGTCTACCTTCTTATTATCCATTGCCTGGTCTGCAGCAGTACGGTCTGCCTTTTCCTGAGCAATAGCATTATTAATAAGGGTATCTTGATTAGCACGTTCTGTGGCCTCCTTATCGATATTGGTTTGCAACAGAGTATCACCTGCCAAACGTTCGTTCTTCTCAGTAAGGATATCCTGGTTGATAGCAGCCATGTCATCCTTGTGATTCTGAAGATTGGTATCAATCTTTGCCTCAAGAGAAGTTTCCTTGGCAATTGCCCGGTCTTTCTCTGTATTGATTGCAGTGGTATTATTCTTAACCTGCTCTTTGAGGTCATTCATAGCAGTCGTATTGCCTGCCTCTAGAGTATCAATACGAGCTCCCAATGCAGTATCAGCCGCAGCTCTGTCCGTTTTTTCTTGGTCAATCTTGGTATTCAATTTACCTACCTCTGATTCCAAAGCTTGTTTGGTATTATCCAACTTAGCAGTGAATTCTGTAGACAAGGCTTTATCTGCAGCAGTACGGTCTGCTACTTCTTTATCGAGATTTACCTGAAGAACTTGGTCTGCAGCTGTTCTCTCAACACGTTCAGTGTTAAGGTCGATATTTACATTATCAATACGAGAACTCAAACCACTGTCAGCATTAGTACGGTCAACGATTTCCTCGTTAATCATACCCTTAACCTCCTTGTAGTTATCACCTACTGTCTTGGTTAAGTTAGTGATGGCTTCTGAGTTTCTTTCGATATCGTGCTGATTAGTAGCGATAGCAGTAGTATTCGCATTAACCTGTTCCGTAAGTTCATTACGAAGAGTGTTAATAGAATCCTGAATGCTCAAAGCCAATTCTGAAACACGTTTGTTTACGTTATTCAAACTTACAGTGTAAGCCTCATCAGCAGTCTTTCTGTCGGCAATTTCCTTATCCAAGCTTGCCTGGATTGCGGCATCTGCATCTTTACGGTCTTGGATTTCTTTGTTCAAGTTATCCTTAACTACATTAAGAGCAGTATCACCAGCAGTGGATTTATTGTCGATATATTCTTTCAGTTTAGTTTCAAGAGCAGTATCTGCAGCAATTCGGTCTGCCTTTTCTGTAGCTACCTCTGCACTGTTTGCAGCATCACCAGCAATACGGTCTTCCTTCTCTTGGTTAATCTCCTCGGTTAAGGCAGCTAACTTCTTGGTGATAGTTGTTGCAAAGTTGGGGTCATTACCAAGAGCATCGGCAATTTCCTTCAAGGTATCAAGTACCTCGGGAGCAGAACCTACAATTTTCTGAATAGCAGCATTAACTTGCTCTTCATTTTGGAAGTCCATATCATTAATCAACTCAGAGAGCTTGGTAATGTAATTGGCTTTCTCTTCAATACCGTCAAGCTTAGCTTTGAGAATATCCGTAAAGTCATTCTTAGTCAATGAATAACCTTCACGTTTATCTACCTTCTTATTATCAAGAGCAGTATCTGCATCTTTACGAGCCTGAGTTTCAGTAGCAATAGCTTCTAACAGTTGAGTCTTATCTGCTTGACCTTGGAGTTTTACATCCTCAATCTTATGATCCAAAACCAAATCCTGAGCAGCACGAGCAGTAGCTTCGGAATCAATATTATTCTGAAGTACCTGGTCTGCAGAGGTACGAGCTTGAGCCTCTTGGTCAATTTTACCTTGCAAAGCATTATCTGCATTAGTACGGTCAGCTACCTCTTTAGAAATTTCATTATGAAGAACTTGGTCCTCAGAATGACGGTCTACTGCTTCCTGGTCAATCTTACTCTGCAATGCTTGAGTATCTGATTGGCGATTAGTGATTTCCTCATTAATCTTAGAATCCAGAATAGTATCTGCATTCGTACGATTAGATACCTCTTCAGCAATCTTGGCTTCAAGAGCAGCCTTGTCATTGATGTGAAGAGTTTTGAGTTCATTTACACTTTCCTTGATTTCGTTATCGGCAGCGATACGTTCGTCCTTTTCTTGTTGGATGAGGCTCTTAAGTTCATCCTTAATCTCATCGCTCTTATCGTTTACCTTATCATTGAGATCCTTAATGTCTTCGGCATTTTTATCTGCCTTAGCTTCTACCCGAGCAATATCAGCTTTCAAGTCTGCCTTAACAGTATCAATTTTGTTGATTAACTGTTCAGCAGCATATTTCAAGTTATCATCTACCGCAGCAATAGCAGCACCCAATGCAGCTTCTGCTTCCTTAGCACGACTTACTTCCTCGCTAAGAGAAGTACGAAGCTCGGTAAGTTTATTTGTGATAGTTGTTGCAAAGTTGGGGTCATTGCCCAAGGCTTCTGCCAACTCCTTAAGAGTATCAAGAGCATCATCAGCACCATCAACCAGGTCACTGATTGCCTTCTTAACATCCTCTTCAGTTTGGAACTTGAGATCATTTTCAAGCTCTGAAACTTTAGTGATGTAGTTTGCTTTCTCCTCGATTCCATCCAACTTAGCCTTAAGCTCGTCGGTAAAATCGTTTTTAGATAAGCCATAACCTTCTTTCTTATCTACCTTATCCTTGATAGAAAGTACGAAGGCCCAGAACTCATTAATAGTTCCGGCAAAGCCAGCACGAACAAAGTCATCATAGTAACCTTGTAACAACCGCTGGTCAATTTCTTCGCAGGTATAATACTTACTTACATACATATTTTTAAAAATTTAAGGATTAATTACTGCACGTTGACGACCCAGTAAGAATTCAGAGTCGATATCTCTGAAAGGTTCTTCTTCTGAACCACAGAAAGCATTTTGTGGTACATCTGGATTTTCTGGGTCTACATCTCCACCGTCCTCAATATCTCCCCGTATGCAAGCATAATCAGGAAGCCTATTTACCCGGAACTTAATTACCTGGCCAATACCAGGATGAGGTATTATCTTATCCCAAATATCCCCGAAGTAATCTTGAAAGCAGGTGACAAATTTGTTTCCGGTCATCGATTGAAATGCCGTTACATCATTGCCATTACCTTTCATTTCAATATGAACTCCAGAGGTACCGTTAAGGATAACCAAGTTACTATCAAACCAAATTCCCTTGTTGGTAGTAATTGGTGTCCACCTCAGTACTAACATCTTTGCCATATACTTTATTTTTATTCTACAAATTCTACTTTTGTATCTCGGTCTCTCTTTAGGATAACCATGAAAACCAAAGCCTCATCCTTAGCTTGAGCCGTTTGAGTATCACCTGATGGCTTATAAACTATACCGTTGATTACAAACCTATCTTGTTCCCAATTAAAATCCCAATAACCTTCCGGTGTAAGATAACCGATTTGTTCTATATAAGATTTAGAAATTAGTATTGATAAGTTTTCGTCATCCAATTCCCCAGTGATAGTTGCCTTGTTGATAGGCCAGTTTCTGAAAGCATTGTAGTAACATAATGCTTCGATTTGGATGTTATAATATTTAGGTATACTATCCTCAGCATGGCTGAGAAGTTGGTTAACGTTTTTTGCCCAAGTGATTGTTTGTCTACCGGCATCCCAATCTAAGAAGTCAGTGATAATTTTCTTGTACCTATCCCAAGAGCGGTTCTTTACCATTCTCCAGGGTTCTTTTGTCATAACTCAGTAAGGATTGATTTATTACCACCTTTCACAGGAGTACTTGGATTAGGTCCATCCAATACACCCGGTTGCCTTCGGTTAACTACTCGAGGAACTACGGTTCGTGATACAGAATCACAGAACGGCAGGTATATTTCTAATCTTGAAGCTAACATACAAAGGTTCTTTCTTAATTCATCTATTAAGCCACCTGGTTGCATTGCTTGAGAAAGTGTTTTCCATAATGAGCTTGCAGCTTCTGCCAGAGTGTCATAATATTGAACTTCAGTGGGCCCAGTAGTGATTTGTTTAATCCTATCACCTCGGGCAAGTTCAGGTTTAGAAGTACCATCACCAGTTTGCTCTTTGGTAGATGTAATTTGACTTAGGTATTCGGAAGTACTTGTCAATAGATTAAGTATCTTCACATTAAGAAAGTCCCATGCTGCCAATTCCATTATTAATTGGTTTTCTAGTGCTTCATACCATAATTCATCAGTATATTTATCTGGTGCTATTGCATGGTTTACTAGCGGTCCAATATAATATTGCCATTTAGTGATGTATATAGATTTCTCTTCCCTGGTCATACCATCGGATATTTCTGAAGGTATGTAGTAATCGATTAAGTTATATATTGTATCGGCTAATGCCGTATGCCCATAATCACAAACTACCAGAGTCTTATCTACGGTAAGGTCTAAACCGGCAGAGTTAGTTACGTGTAGGGTAACTGTATAAAAACCGGGAGTTTCATAAGAATAGGAAACATGTCTTCCACCATTGAAAACCTCTCCCTTATCATCGCCAAAGTCCCAGTCAAAAATAGATTTGGCCGGGACTTTGGATATGACTCTGAATGAAACTTCCAGACCTGACGTAACGTACAAAAAGTCTAGATTGTCTTTCATATTAGTCTGTCTTATGTAATTTTCATAGACTACCCTTTAGAAGAGGATTCAAAATCTTCCAGCAAAGCCTGCAACAGAGTCTCTACTGTATCGTTCGGTTCTGCTTCGATTTCGTGGAGTTTTGCAACCAACTTCAGTTCTTCAAGAGAGTATCCCTTTGAAAGCTTTTCCAAAGTCATGCCCTTTTTAAACTGGGCATTTAACCTCTTGTCCAACTTTTCGATATCAGCCTCTGAATACTTTTCGATTTCCGATTTATCGGCAATAATAATCAGATGACCCGAAGCAACAGCCTTCTGAATTTTCGGTGTACGGAATTGACGACGAGTGAGTTCTTTTTCTTCTCCTCTACAAATGGTAATACCAGTTGATTGGTCATGAAAACTGTAAGCTCTTGGTCCCACAGTTAATGTATATTTATCTTTAGCCATATTTCCTAAGATTAAAATAAAAGGTGATTAAAGAGGGGATGGGTCTTTTTAGTTACCCACCCTCTCTGGGAATTTATATAGATGAAACCGGACGTTCTTATTCAAGGTTTACCATCAAGTAAGGGTCAACGTTCATGAATTCGGGGAATCCCTTTTCGCTGAATGTCTTGTCGGCAGCCAGCAACAGAGCAGCATCTTGGTACATCTTGGAGAAGCCAGTAGTTAAGCTTGCATAAACAGCCTCGGTTTGGTTAGAAACGATTCTTTCAGATTCCAACATCAATTGACGAGCGGTAAGCTTAATCAAAGCGGCAGATGTATCAATCAACAGCAACTGTTGGTCTGGAGTACCCGGATGGATGTAGAAGTCGGCATTCTTGGGAACCGGAGACTTCACATTCAGTGTAGCTTCAGTTGTACCAGAGTGGCGGTCTTTGAATTCCGGCAAGTTCAACATTTCGATTGCCTGGTCTTCACCACCAATCATAGTTTGGAAGTTACGTCCCATACGAGCAGCACGTACCCAAATATGCAGAAGGTCTTTGTAAGTGATACCATTAGTTGTTTCGTATACACCGATTACCGGGGCAGACTCAGAGCCATCAGGGTTGTTACCATTGATAGCAACGTCCATAGCCAGAGTATCCAGAGCATAACCCAGCTGAACACCAAAATCACGAAGGTAGATTCCCAAGACATCGAGCGAAACATAGTTACGAACTTCATCAGTAAGTTTGAAACCTTTTCCGATTTTGAAGAGGCTAACTGATTTCTGTCCGAAGCTAACATCACCCAATGGGATAGTTTCTGCCTCATTAACCTTTGCAGGGGCAGCATCCGACATGTTAACCATCGGCATGATTGCTTGTAAACCATTGATGGGTTGATCAGATGCAATGATGTTCGGATAGAACGGAGCCTGGCGCATACCCAATGTGATAGCAGCACGGATGATTTCCGGAACAATCCAACGAATATTCTGTTGGGGCATTGTAAAGATGTTCTGCATCGTGTCCACTTTTGGATTGATGCCCATCTTTTCAAAAAGTTCATCTTCTGAAATACCCCATTTACCGGTAACCAATTCTCCAAAAGTTACCTCTACAGGCTTCTTGTCCTGTGAACCGGAACGAACAGCTTCCAAGCTTCTTACCATTTCCGGCAGCTCATTCATAAAATCCTGAGCCTTCAACTTTGTAATATCTATTTTATTTTCCATAACTTCTTTTCTCTTATTTGATGAGTACTTGAATTACCTCATTTGCCTCTTCTGCTGGATTAAGGGCAATGAACTGGGTTGAAGTTGCTTGGTTAGCTTTTACGAATCTATCGTTAAGCAATTCTCCATCGGGAGTTACATAGCCAGCTTCGATATTTCCGTTTGATACCCAGTTACAAATCATGTAACCTTCCATAGCTACTGTTACCTCTACCGGGAAATTTCTTTGAGGTTGATAAGCAGGGTTAACGTTATCCGTTACTGCTACACCCAAATAAACTTGAGTAGCTGTATCAGTGCAAGGGTAAATCAAACCTTCTTCATTCAAAGCCACTGGCATACCCTGTACGATTTTCTCTCCAGCTTTAACATTGAAAGCCTGGTGCAATTTGTGTGACTCACTTTTGTAAATCACCGCTCTCGGGGTTCTTTCCCCAAAGAGAGTAAGTTGCTGAGGGTCGTTTACGATTTTAGTTTTTTCCATAACGCGGATTATTTATATTAGTTATTTGATTTTGTTTCGATACAAGTTATCGATTACATTCTTAGTACTCGGAGATTCTGAATTCCGTTGGGTATCAGTACCCTGGGTTCCAGTTTTACCCTCGGTATCATCCTCAGCAATTGAGGAAGCACGGTTGACGTCCTTAGAACCACATTTTGAGCAAGTGAGAGGGAACTTCTCTTCCAAGCGAGCTTGGTAATCCTTGGTCAAGGAAATAAGAGTAGTAATACCAGTAGTCTCGGCATTGAGCATCGTAACGATTGTCTCATCTACCTTATCACCCATCAACTTCTTGTAGGTTTCTACGGCATTTTCACGTAGAGAAGCAATGTGATTCTTTCCTACGGTTGCCATTTCCTTCAAGTTAGCTACTTCGGCATTCAAGTTGGTAATCTGTTCCGTAAGAGAAGTTTTCTCTGTAGTAAGATTATCTACCGAAGTTTGCAATTCGTTTCTGGATGATACCAAAGTCTGAATGCAGGCAATTACATTTTCCTGATTCATCTCTTTACCTTCTTCCAGGGTAAGCATATTATCCCCGAAAAGGCTTTCAAGAAATTTTAGTAATTCTTCGTTCATGTTATTTTTATTTGAATGATTATCCTTGGCATCATTATCATTAAAAGAACCCTGAGTATCGTCCTTTTCTTGATATGATGTTAAATCTGATTTATAATCAGTAAAGAAGTATTGCTTCGATTTATCATCTCTGTATTCTTCATAAGATGCCCAAGTTCTTTTGGCAAAGGTTGGGTTAATGATTTTACCATCCGAACCAATTTTCTGGGCAAATGAATCAGCACCATGTGAAACTAGTGAGGTCTCAAGGTAACGAACAATTTCAGTAACAATTCTACGTACCATAACTCCCTTAGAGTCATAAGTACCCAGTTTCTGATAAAATTCGTTATCTTCCATTTGGGGATGGGATCTATCCCACTTAAATTGTACAGTAACTGAATTACTATGAATTGAAGGAGGTTCCATAAGGATGCCTCTAGCAATTCTTGGGTTTGCCTTACCATCGATTTTCAGAATACCGTTGATACCAGCGGGTATAGTAAAGCTACCGTCTTTATAGGATTCCTGCCACATTACTTGTGATACAGCACCAATAGCATTACCGATGTTGGTTTCATGGTCACAGTTTACTGTTTGACCAAGCAACATCTTCATAGAAGCCTTTAGTACTCCATTCTGACCAAAGTCTGTCGGGTTCCAATTCTTAGATACAATCGTTTCTGAAAGTAATCTGAACATTGGTTCGATAAACTCTTCGTCCTTAGGAGTTAGTTCCGATTTGTCTAGGTTGGGATAGTAAGTATTATAATCTATATCCCCTCCCCAAAACCCAAATTGAGCAATGGAATCCGGTGTAGGATTTTTCCATTTGTAATAATTCTCTGAGAAAGCCTTGGCTCCCACTGCTTCTGGGATATACCCAGCCATAATGGTATGGCCTTGACCTATCACCATAGAATCAAGATGCTCTTTGTTTTTCTTTGTAAATTTACTCATCTTGCTTTAGTATTTTGGTCTCCTCGAGAAGGAGCCGGGTTATTCTTATCTCTTGACCTACGAGCAGATTGGTTTTTATCATCTTGCCTTTGTTTCTTCTTAGTTCCTTCTTGGGGGTCTGTATTACCTCCCTTAGCAAATTGGTCCTCAAGTGAAACTCTTGGTTCTTTCTCATCAGGAGAATCATAACCCATTGCCCAAGCATATTGCTCTTGGCTAATGATACCTGCCTTATACAATAAGTCAAGGTTCTGTATCTTATACTGAAGACCTTGTTGGATTTTAACTTCATCAGAAACTGTAGAAGTTCCCCAATCAATCTTCATCCCCTTATTATTAAAGCCTGCCAGACGCAGTTCTAGAGAATAAAGTCGGTCTAATACATAAGCTACAAGCATTTGGATATTTTTTAACTGGCTAATCATCTTAGACAGCATTATACCAGTTGCACCTTCACCAGTAGTAGATGATACCCCAATGATAGAGCCATTAACTCCCAACCCATTTGCTACAGATTGTTGGTTCATATTCCAAGGCTTCTCGATATTACCGAGCTCCTTAGTAGTAGAATTTAGTTTGAATTCATGGTCATCTATGTAACCAGCAACTACCCCATCCTTCATACCCTCTTTAACATTACGTTTGAGGATATTGAGTTCATGGTATAATCTGGATTCATAAGATTTGATACTCTCATTTGGCCTTTGTGGAGATTTCTGCATCTTAGCTTCTAAGAAACCAACCATACCACAAATCTCCATGATATGTTTGAAGTTAATCTTCATATCATTTTGTCCTTTGAGAGAATCCAATGCAGGCATAAATGGAGGAACTCCATAAGGTTCATCCGTATCATTGAACATACCAACATAGAAATAGGTTTCTGGGTTAAGCTTAATGTAATCTTGTTGCTTAACAAAGAAATTCATATTCTTTTGGTAAGGAGCATACACCCCATTTAATTCACGTTTAAACTTGATGTGTTCTGGCTTAAGGAATAATACAGTAGCCAAACCATCAAGCTTATCATTTGGTACTCCTTCTACGGATATTGCCCCACTTACAAGAAGTTGAACAATCATTTTATTAACTAAACCATCTATACCAGCAGTATATCTGGTCCATCCCTTGGTGGCTTTCTTAAGATGTTCTCTCATCTTTGAAGCCTCTTCATCGGTATTATTAGGGAAAGTTACTGTATGACTGGTGTTAGCTAACTTAAACATATCTTGCAATGCAATGCCCATATCAGGATTTACCTTATATAAATCCCGAATTAAAGGTATCACATCAACACGAAAAGAGGGTTCAACTAATTTAGTCAACCCTTGTAATGATGTAATTAAGTTATCGCTATCATCGTCAACTGAAACCCTACCAGGCGAAATCGATGTGGCAGGCTTTTCCTCTTTATTAGAGGATGTACCATTCTTGGGAGGGTCCTTCTTACGTCCCCAACCCCAACTAAAATTGAAGTACTTTTTCATCTTGGTTGTACGATTACGTTAGTTTTTCCTTTCCTTATGTGATTACATATTGCTTTTCCAAAGATATCATCATCGGCATATACATCTCCTTCAAGGTCTACATCTACAGCTGAATTGTTAGCCCTATGTTTACCCATTGCAACAGGTCTACCTAAACCATCATAAATGAAGGTATAAGCTTCTTGTACAAAGAATGGGTCCTTAATGATTACGTGATCTAATCGAATATCTTCTTCCAAGTTTTCTATTATCACTGAACGATTCTTTTGGGTGGTTAACCAACCAGGGGATTTATCCATTTCAGGTCTACTTTTACCTTTTTTCTTCAGCATCTTCTGGTAGTAGTAAAGGTTAGGGTAGCCTTCATCTTGAAGCTTAGAAGTTACTGATAAACCAACGTCATTGGATTCTGGAGCTATTACTGCCCAGTTAAACAACTTCCCAGTATCACCAAGTAACTTAGCATAAGCTCCCACTGCCATTCTTCCCTTATATACTACTTGTTCTTCTCCTAGCTTATCCATACAAGTAAATGAAGAGTAGTCAGAAGCTCTACCAGTTGAAACGTCTGCACCAATGAAATATTCTTTATCTGATTCGGGTTCACAGAATTGTCGGTATTGACCATTAAATCTCTTCTTAATAACTGGGTAATCACTAAGGCAGTCTTCGATAGCTTTAATATCGGCTAAGTCGAAGACTGTATTACCAGATGATAAGAAGTCACCATCAATTTCTTGTGCAGTTCGTTTTGCTCCCAAAGCAGAAGACATTTGGTTATACCAATTGATATCTCGTTCTGGGTGCATTTGCCAGTATAATCGAATTGGGTTAAAAGGATTACCTCCTGCAATGGCATCTACCCAAGTTGAGTGATAGAAATTACCAACTCCATAGGGAGTGGAATTGACAATGGCAGCTCCACCAGTAGAAAGAGTAGGGAATGCAGCAGCCCAAATTTGAGCAGCCCATCTTACTACTGCTGCCTCGTCAATTACCAGAAGAGAAAGGGATTCCGAACGACCGGCTTCGGATGATGTCGGAATAGATTCAATAAATGACCCATTATCAAATTCTATCATGGAAGCAGATCCATATTCACCAGCTCTACCATTGATTATGGGAGTTTGAAGGTACCATGGAAGATTCTTGTACATGAACTTAATCTTCTTAAGTACCTTCTTAGCTGTTGTGTCCTTGATAGATATAATGTTTATCTTTTTGTTGGGATGGTACATCGCCAACCAAAGACAGTACATTGAAATAAGTTCTGTAATTCCTGCCTGACGGAATTTGAGAATGATATTGAATCGTTGGGCAATGAAATTGTAGAGAACTGATTTCTGAAATGGGTATAAATCAAATCTTACCTTTCCTTTTACTGGATGTATCACATAGCAAAAAAGGCTAAAAAAGAAAACATCACTAGAAACTCGGGATAGGTTTGATAGCTCCTCCCGAGTTAATGTAGTTCTAGTTTCTGAGATAGTCTTTGCCATATCTAAAAGTTATAGGTTATTTGAAATTCGATGTCAGTACCTATACCAGATTTTATCTTCGGGTAGTAAAAGGTATTGACTCCGAATTTGTAATTAAATCTCTTAGTCTTGATTGAAAGACCAGCTCCCATATCGAAGAGATTATTGAAAGGTCTGTATTTGCCATAAACGTATGGACTAAGTGATAACCTTGCAACTTTCTTTCGAGTTAATTGACCTTCATACCAGTTGTAGTTGTACTTATCTAAATCGATTGGGAATAATCTAGTTGAATAAGTGTTAGTCTCCTTATTGAACAGACTTAAGTTCAACTTATCTTTCTTCAAAACAATTTGAACCAGGGAATCTTGGTCACTGATAACTGGCTGCCTTAGCATGGAATCAGGAAAGAGAGTTGGCTGCTTATTATCATGAACTAAGATTTTACCTGGTTCAATTTTTTCTGAGTACTTCTTCTCTGGTTTGAAGGGTTTCTCTGTGTATACTGTATCTGGGATTTCATTGACCGCTAGTTCCAGGGAATCAACCTCTCGAGAAAGTTTGTAATTCCTGAAGCAAAGGTAAATAGTAAATCCTAGAAGTACAATAAACAAGGCCCTTTTTAAATTCTTCATGGTAATTTCGCTTTTAGTGAAACTCTGGTACTCACTCGTTTCCTTGTTTTCCCTTAACAATCCCTTTCTTACCTTCAGAGTTGATTTATAGGATTATAGCTTTCTTTACCAGAAAGCACTTTCCTAAAAAAGAAAAACTTAATAAAAAGAAAAAAGGGTTTTCAAACAGCTCAATTTAGCTCAGTTTTGATGAGTCAATTTTCTTGAGGCATTTTTTGAACCAAATACCTATTTCCCCTACTGCCCCTTTGGCAATTGTATACCTTGCCTTGTTAAGCCAGTAATGGTAATCCTTAAAATCACCTTCGAAGGTATCACCATTCTTGTGAAGGTAAACTTTGAATTTATCTGGGAATCCCATAATTGCCTTGAAGTCTTCGATTCCCAAAGGATAACCATCGGGTCTGAATTGCCTATCTGCAGGTCTGAGAGTTAATGGTGGTTTATCATATTCCAATCGATATACTCCTGGGAGAGTACTCATCTTTGCAGTTTTGATAGGCCACTTCTTTTCATCTTTAAAATCTCTAACCCAGAGTCTATGTATCTTTGCTACTGTAAGATTCTTCTTTTCAGGAAGCTTCCGATAGTCATACATTGCCAGAGTTTTACTCATAAACGGAATCTGGTTAGTATTATTTTCCTGAGAGAATGTGAGTGGTTTAAGTAGATTTCTAGTAATTGTTGGGTTTTTTACTTGAAATACTTCATCAAAAGCATTCAAATATTTCTTACCCGTTTTTCTATGTACTCCAATGATAAGTAATCTCTTTCGTGATAACTGTGAGTTACCGTAGTCAGAAACGCTTCTTTCGTGAAAAATAAGTTTATAGTCTTCAAGAGTTTTTTGAAGATATTCTTTTGGGAGCAAAGATAGCAAACGAGGTAAGTTTTCAATAAGAAATATCTTAGGTTTATAATGTAAGATTGATTGAATTACTAGATTCAGGGATTTATTCTCTTGGGGATTGCCCAATTCTTTTACTTTTGAAAGCCTCATAATAGAAGATGCTCCACAGTCTGGACTTGAAAGTATGATGTCTGGCTTACAATCTGGGAAGGTTTCATCTTTATAATATGGTATACCACCAAAGTTCAATTTCCACTGCTCTAAGCCTTTAGTATAAAATACTCCTCGAGTTTCTATATTAGCTATCAAATTCTTTCTAAAAGGGAACAAAAGGATGCCTGCACCAGCAGACACCCCTAATACTTTTAATTTTTTCATTTCTTGTAGCTTCTCAATTTAAGGTACTTAATCCAAGCAAATGGCTTACGGTCTTCCAAGTAACTCAGATTCTTATCATTGTTGTGAGCTTCTTCTTCGAAACTTACATCATGATATCTTTCATTCTGTTTATCCCACTTGGCAAAGCACATGATAATTAGGTATTCGATGATATACCAGAGATAGAAGAATCCAAAAGTCAGAGCCACTACCCACCAAAAGGACATACCAAATGATAACCAGAGTATGATACCAAGTACCAAACCCACTATACTACACTCAATCTGCTGTATCTGATGAATACACTCATGATTGATATCATCAGGTTTACACTCTTCTACTTTGTGTTTGAAGAATGAGTTATACACCAGAGTAATTGCTTTGTAACTGGGGAAAAGGAATACCTTTGCTACCCAGCTGTTAAAATGACATCTTTTCATAATTTATCTTTGAAGTTTTCGTAAGCGTTTCTTAACTTTTGGTCGTAGGCATTCTGGGCATACCCGGGACCATTGTATTTTCTGGCAAAGCCAGCCCAGTCCTTTTCTTTGAGATTACTCAAACAACCAGAGTTTTTCATGAAATAATACATGAGTTCTAGTTGATTTGCATGAGATTCTGACATCTTATGAACGAATTCGAAGACATCTTTACATCCACAAAGATGGTGATTGAATCCACAGATTTGGAACATTCCCCAACTTGCAGACTTTAATGCACATTCCTCATCAATTTCTTTGGCTAATTCGAGTCTCTTATACTCGTGTACACCTCCCAAATACTTCGATTTATCCCATTTAGGGAAGAAAATCGTAGAATATCTTTTACAAAGGTAAGCTAAATCTCTGTCAGGGAATTTCTTATGTACTTCTTTGTACATAATGTGACCCTCGAAGAGAATTTGAGGCCTACCATCAGCTAAAAACCCATCTCTACCTGCGGCTTCTACCAATTGAACAGCTTTCAATAGAGCAGGTTCTAGACCTAAGCGAATAGCAAGGTCTTTAATCATTTCATTTGTTAGTTTATCCATAACTTATCAGTTTTAATGGTTCAATTTTAGTAACGAAAGTATTGCTTATAACCCATTTTTAGGATGTTTCGAGGTTCTATTATCATATATAACTTATAAAATAATGCAATATGGGCAAGAAAAATGAATGCCAGATATGTGGCAAACCAATTAATTTAGAGGAATTCGATGAAACTAGAGAGATTCCCCAACTTATGGCAAGAAAACAAGTTTGTTTTAAATGTGCTTTTTGGTTTAATCGATTAGCTTATGATAAAGAACTTGAGAAAGAGGGTAAAATTGCGGTAATTACTCCAGATTATTCTCACTGGGTAACTAAAATTCCCGGAAATATTTTAATGGTGCCCTCGGCTTTTGGTGGTATTTACCAAACTAAACTCCAACCAGTAAACACTCTGGGAGTTATTGATGAAGACCGAGAGAAACTTTTCATTATCCGTTATAATAACATCACTCACCAGGGCACTATACCAGAGCATCTAAGAGATGCTTTTAAAGTAAACGGAATATTTCTATCTCCACAGGAATACAAAATGCTAGAGGATTACCGGGGCAATGCCTATGAATTTATAAAAAATAAAATAGATAATGCAATAAATAAAGAATAATTTCGTATATTTGCATAAAGAAAATTTCTAAATAAAATAGATATGAAAAAAGAAAAGAAAGAAATCAAAAAGCTCAAAGAGGGGGATGAGGTTCTCTTCACATTATCAGGAAGACCCATCACAGAGAAAGTAACAGTAGAATCCATCGATAAGAAAGGTGGATTTGCAATGCTCAGTAACCGGGTAAAAGTTGCAAGAACTCTCGGTCCTGATAATACATATCCAAGGTTGGATGGGCAAAAAGGAGATGTTCTTCCTCTCACAGAAGAACATGAGAAAGCCTACCTTGCATATAAGGCTTATTTCTCGATTAAGAGAAACATAGAGTTCCTTGACAAGGAAATGAAAAGTATGAAAGATACCGATGCTTTCGATATGATGATTGAATTTGATAAGAAGCTTACCAAGATTATTAACAAATACCTCAAAGAACAATGACTACAGTATTAGCAATAATTTATTTGGTATGCTTACCGTTCACTGTATTTTTTGTAAGGGCTTGCTTGGATTATTTACCCTATACTCACAAAATACACTCTCTCGTTTTATTCATCTCGGTATGGATAGTATTACCTCTATTTCCGATTTATCTATTAATCAGATACATAAAATACAAATTACTATGAGATACTTTTTTGATAGAGACGGTGATTATGCTGGGACATCAATGCAAGGGTGGGAGATAATTCTCCTACTCTTATTCCCAATTACATTAATAATCTTCTTCGTATTCTTACCTTTCTTCATATTATATAAGTATGATTCTAGAGAAGAAGATAAAAAATACGAAGAAGAACATCCAGAAATACTAAAAGTAGATTCTTATATTACTTGCTGGTATCCCTGGCATAGGTATTCTGTTGCATATACACTGGCTCTTATATTCTGGGTAATTGCTTTTATAATTGGGATATTATCTTGATCTCAATATAAGTCTTAGGTTGGAGCTCCCCAATAAAAGTTCAAATCTAATGGATATTTTTTAGTGGGGTTAAACCTACTGGAGAGTATAAGAGTACCATTGCCAACAGAGGGGCTTGAAATTTTTTTAAGAGTATAAGAACCTAAGCCAGTTGTTTTTATTGTAAAGTATTGGTTATCGGGTATATTGTAATTAGGGGCAAAAGCATTACCATCTTTATCAAGGCAGGACCAAGACAACATGTCGTAATTCCCTGGGTACATAGGAGAAATATAGATATTAATCATATTTCTATTTTGATTTACTATCCAATTCTTATATAGGGTACCATCGGCCATTGATCCATATTCACCACTAATATTGGTATCTGCAGCAAAAAAACTATCCATTGTAATCCCAAAGAGGGTTATGGGAGAGAAATGTATTTCCCAATATTCTTTTTCTTCAGGAGTAGTAAGGTGTAGATTTATCTTATTGCCAGATTCGTTTTGAGTAAGTACACAAGTTCCAGAAGTACCATCGGCTAATGCCGTAATCTGAATCTCATTGTTACTCTTGTCTTCTTCTAAAAGATAGTCAGAGTTATTGATGCTAGCAGTATATCCAACCCCAATAACTCCAGACATTTTGCCATTTACATATTTAGTTTTCTGGGATTGGATATTCCATCTCTCAGAGCTACCACTATTAATGGTAACAGATACATCTTGGGGGGGGGATCCTCCCCCCACTACGGAATGATACTATATTTTTCTTTTCCATACCTTTGAAATTTATAAAGTGACTGTTGTATCTGATGAGGGCAGTATAAATTCTCCAACGTAATACCACCCTCTGTTCCCTTGGTTCCCTTGGTTCATATACCTATAACAACTTATCCATTGCCCTGGTAAAACCATTTATGTTTTACCATCCCTTTTGTTTACAAGTAAACCCACATCTTTACTATAATTATGAGTAGTTCGATTATCCAATACGGACATAGAAAAATAAGATACTCCAGTACTTCCAGATTGTGGACTTTCTCCAGATTGAAAAAGAGCAACAGAATCAGTACCAGTTGGCCAATTGATTGTAAGGGTGATATCCTGTTCCGCAGCTTTCTGCCATATAGTCACTTCTCTACGTTGGTCACCACAAGTTACTAATAGTATTCCGGACCTTTCTGAACCTAAGTTTGCTGCAGTTGCTTCAACAATAATCTGGTACCAATTAGGTGCACCTGCCATTACTGACCCATCTTTAACTGTAACCTTATTTGCAAAAGAAGGAGTTGCTTCCACAGAAGGTTGTTTGGCCATTACCTCTCCATCACTTCGAGTCATATAAGATTGAACCATAATCGTAGTAGTATTACCTATATCAGCTCCTATGGTAGAACTTGGATTAAATACGCCTAAGAAATAAGTATAAGTGAAGTTTGGTTCTTGACTTATGGGGAAAGATATAGTTTGCCCAGATTCTCTCTGCTTCATTACAAGAGTATGGGTTCTGGCAGAGGAACCTGTATTCTCTTGCAGGGTGGTAAAAGTTACTTTGCAATCATTGCCCTCAAAAGCATATTTCACACTTACCCAAGATGGGATGGATGATTCCGTATCCCAATCCACATTACTCTTCTGCCCAGTACTCTTCCCATTAATGTACTTGGTTTTATAAGAGTAGATATAGGTAGTCTTGGTATCCCCAACATTCTGACCTATTTCAAAGCCTGATGCCCTGGGTGCAGCATTGGCTACTCTAAAGTTAAATTCGTTCATAATCTAATAAGTTTTATTGGTTTATAATTATTGCTCTCTTGATATTGTAGTCCTCTACCCCTGTGATACCCAAGGTTCTATATATTTATATAAATGATAAATGAATATGAGAAGTACAGATTACATAAGTAAGGAAACTGCCATAGCAAGGTATAAGGCAATCGATTTATTAATTAATAAGGTAATGAAGTATGGTGAAGGTTGAGACTTTGAAGGAAGATGGGTTTGTTAGAATCCTAAGATGTAGGGAAGGTAATAGGATTTGGTATCAGATGTGGCTTACCGAATCTGATTGGTATGCTATCCATAATCGTTGTATGATTAACCTTCATAATATGATAGCAATTAAGTATTGGTGGTTGAGGAATCTTCAACAGTATTATGTTTTCTTTTATGAAAAGAGAGGTAATAGGGTTATGGGAGTATTGGATAGGGAGATGGTTAATATAATACTTGGAGAACTTCTATAATGGGTAATGGCCCGGGATGGTTAATCTGTCTTGGGGGCTTTTGTGTGAGCATGTGTGGATGTGGGATTCTAGGTATGCCCCTTAATGCGAAAGCTTCGAAAGTTGTGGTACTAAAAGGGGAGTACGGTTACGTTAAATTTAACATTTGTAAATAAAAAGTAAGGGACAAACATTTTTATTTATCCCTTTGCTTTCTTTTAGTCCTCAAAAGTTTCGTTATCGTCTTTTAAAATTTCTTTTATATCTTTATAGCATTGAATAACTAAATAAGCTATAATTACAAACAATGCTATATTAATAATTAAATATTGTGTAAATACTACCATATCTTTATAAATGATTTATTTTAGTTAGTAGGGGAAATATTTCCCCTACTTTAATTTTGTTTTACTTCAAAGATTTTTTCACAATTTCGAGACCTTTTATTAATATCTCTTTCTTTTCTTCTTTAGTGTTTTCGCTTGCAATCGAAGAAAAAGAAAAATCATTTAAAACGTAGACTTGTTTATAAAAGTCTATAAAGCCATCGATTAGTTTTTTATCTGCATTTGTTGCGATAGTTGAAAGAAAATTAAATGTAACATTTCTAAACTTTTTTCGCAAAGATTTGATTTGCTTTTCGTTTGCTCCCAAAAACAGTTCTTTTTTATAGATTTCTGTTTTTGTTCCTAAAGCGGTTTTAAAAAGTCCTTGATTTTTTTCTTTCACAGACTTTAAAACGTCTAAAGCAATTAAACTATTTGCTTTACTGTTTGCTACTGCTTTTTCTACATTCACTTTGTTAATTTGATTTTTCATAATAAAAACGCTTGAATATTTTATTATTATTATTTTATAACCTTTTTGATAGATACTCAAGACTTATTAAACTATCTAATAAGGTTTGTTTCATTTCTGTATTGCAAAGATAAGAACTATTTTTTAATTAGCAAAATTTTTAGAGAGATATTTTCTTAAAAAGTTTTAATTAAAAATTTATTCAAATATCGCTTTATCTTTTCGACATTGCAAAGATACAAACTTTATTTTAATCTACAAACATTTTCAAGAAAAATTTTTGAGAAAATGAATATTTTTATTTTCAAAATTATTTTTGTGAAAAATCTATAAATTCAAAAAATTTATTGCACCCTAAAAAGGACTTAATTTTTGCACTTAATTTTGGGGGTTCACAAGGGGGAATCTTCGCACGCCTTGTAGTGGGCATATATGATATGTATATGGATATTCCTATATGGCCTATGCCTGTCCTCTTGAGAGTGTATTATATACCTGTATATTGATAGGGCCATTAATGGACTAAGGTGATAAAGAATTAAGGCCCATTAGCTATATCCCTATTATTGCCCTCTATAAACCTATTAGGTCCTAATTCAATAAGGCCATATAGGGACTATGGTAAGCCTATAGAGATTAGGATAGCCTATAAGGGCTTACTAAGTTAGCGTAAGTAAAAACCCAGGTACCTAAGTTAGGCCTGGGTCAAAGTTAGGATTAGAGAGTATAGGGATGGGTAACGATATATGTATTATTGATATAGGTTACTGTAGGGGCAAGAGGTGAAGCCTCATAATCGAGAGGGAATGCTTTGTGTAATTCGTAGGAGCAAAGCTGTTCTTGTCTAGTATTCAGTTCGTTATCTGAATAGAATATTAGTGTATGTAAGCCATCGCCTTCTTCTTCGTTCTCTGTTGAGGTAATTGAGATTAGGTGAAAGCCTTGTTTGAGAAATTCTGAGTCTTTGTCAAGGGAACCGAGATAGCAATTGAGGTATTCGGTATAGCCCTGTACTGAAGGATTAGAAGCATTAGAGATTACTAAGGCATTATTAGTAAGTTCTGATTCAGTGTTGAGAACGAGGTACTTAATATTATTTTTCATAATGTTTAAAAATTAAATTGTTAGTATTTCTTTTTCTTTCTACAAAGATACAAATAATAAATAATATATGCAATATGCCCCATTTGCCTTCGTAGGTTATTGATGGCCTTATAAATCCCCTGGGCCATTAATGGAGATTGCCTTAATCCTAATTTGCCCAGTACCTACTAATATATAATACTATATAAACTAACCTGAGGCAAAAGGCAATCAAGGCAATCGAAATCACCAAATTGTCCTAGAGTTCTGCAAATAATGCTAATATAAATACTAAGCCAATTACTTACATATTTACTAGGAATATTGCCTAAATATTACCTATAAAAGCCTTAAATCCTATAAACCTTTTAGCCTTGAAACCTAATAATTTTAATTGCCTAATCACAAATCCTATTGCCTAATCCCAGTACTTATTATATAATATATACTAATATAAATGGCTCTTAGGGGTAGGGGATTTAGGGGCCCCTAATGGTCGGATTTTGTGTACCTTTTAGGCCTTTTTGTGATTGCCTTTAAAGTGTGGGGTAGTAGAGCTAGAGAGCTATATAGTATAGTGGCTATAGTGTAGTTGTATAGTGCTTGGTAGGTACCCATACCTGGTTCACCAAAGGCAAATACCCCCGGCGAGGTACCTTGATATATGTATTAGAGTATTATTATATTAGTAGATGGTATATGGGTTATAGATGGGATAGGTATTATATTATGTACCTTAGTTAGCGTTAGTATGATTTTGTTTTATTTTTTGTGTTGGGTGGTGTGGGAGGTACCCGGTATTTATTCCAGGTACCTTGTGGGTATTTATTCGATTAGGTATACCTGTATGAAGGCATATATTAAGAGGATTACGATTAGATTCATTCTGTAGATGAATTTCTTTGTTAGGTAGGCTTCTTCATTTAGGATTAGAAGCCAGATCGTTACGATGAGTAGGATTAATGATTTCATAATTTTTAGTATTATATGTATCTTAGTATAATCCTATATGTGTAGGATACCAGGATTAGTGATGAGGTGTATAGGGTTAGTATTAGGGTTTGTGAGATGATATACCTTATTTTGTTTGTTGGGTGGGTATGCTTGTGGGCTTGGTATATTTTCTCATTGTGTATGAGGGTTAGGATGGTGCCTACTGATAGGATTATTCGGATTATGTGATAGATGATATTCATTTCTTTTTGTTTTTTAGTTTCTGTTGGGTACGGAGTAACTTATTATACTGGGCTTGGGGATCACTTAGGTATAGAGTGTAATCATTTTTGTTACTGCCCGGATTAGGGAAGTGTTCTGTCCAGGTATCTTGGTGGGGTATGTATATTAGGTCTTTCTTTTTCATGGTAGTGATATTATATCGATTATGGTTATATCTCTTAGTGGGATTTGTAATATTTCTCTTATTTGTAATCTGATGTGTTCGGAGTGGAGATGGTTGTTGTTTATCTCTTGGTTGGGGTACCTTAGGTATGGGTTAAGTTCCTCGGTTCTGTATGGGATTACCATTTCCTCTGTGAATCCCTCTGTGTATTCTTTAGTGTGACCTGGTACCTCGAAAGATACCAGGAATTTCCCTTTTGTTAGCATGGCTTTATCTCATTGGTTAGTATTCGGATATCGGTATATTGATTCATGTATTCTCTTTCTGAGGATATGTCTAAGCATTTACATGCTATGTAGTGACCGTATATCGATATACCTGTTTCGTAGCCTTGGTCATCGTTCATGAAGTGGGCTAAGCCTTTCCTATTGATTTCGATTACTGGATAAGGAGGTTCTCCATTAGTTGCTTCTTTATCGAAGGTAGCAAAGTCATAAGTATCAGTGTTATCGGTCATGGTAGAGAATATTTCGATTAGCCAGTTAAAGTCCTCTAGAGGTACTCTGTCTAGCCATTCCCATCCGATTGGGTATTGGTTTACTGTTATGATTGGTTCCATGATGTTAATTGAGTTGAGGGTTAAACATTTGTTTTGGTTGGCCTAATAGGCAGCAATGAGGATAACCTGCTTCATCGAGGATTCCCAGTATAAGATATCGATTGGTATCTCTGGGAATTTCGAAATAGAAAGCTGGTTTCATGTCGCCATCTATGAATGTAAAAACTATCTGAGTGTTTTCTAGTAACCCATTTAGTTGTACATGAGAAAGGTAGTTATAAATAGCTTTCCTTTGATTTCTTGGGTTTTTATCCCATAAGATGAGCATATCGTCATACCAATTTGGATTATCGCATAGCTTTTTAAGTTGTTGTTGAATATACGGTGTCATGATTTGAAGTAATAATATAAGTCCTCGATTAGTTTATCCTGTTCTTCCCATATAGTATCTGATACTACGTATTCTGATACGAAATAGTTATAGAAAGGCCCAAATAGTATTTTTAATACTATGTCCTTGAGTTCGATATTGAGTTGTTCCTCTTCTTCGGTAGAACTGGGTTTGATTGCCTGAAGTTCTGCCTTATAGGATGCCGTAACGGCATCCTTTAGGGTCTGAATATATTCTGGGTTAGTTTCCTTGAGAATACTTAATTGTGATTTGAGTTCTTTACTTATCATGGGGCTTAGCGATTATGGATATGAATCCTTGTGGATATTGAGTATAGAATAATTGGTAGTTCCCTGTGGGCAAGAAGACTTGCATTATATTTGCAAGTAAGGGGTAGATTTTCCATTGGTTTTCCTCTAGAAACTTGTTCCAGTCTTCAGATTCTTCTGGATAATTCCCAGAAAGTTGAATGTGATATTCTGTTTGTTTCGGGATAAATAAATTGGTTACTACCTGAATTTCGTCTGATTCCTTTTTGTATTGAGTAATAGGATACCAAATGCCTTCGGTTTTCCATTTATTAAGTTGGAACAAGGACATGCCCTGTTCCAATACGTTTAAGAGTTTATATAAGTTTACCATAGTGATTATTTATTAAGTTGTCTAATTAGTTCTGATGCAGTCAGGGAATCAAAGAGTTGGGTTTCTCTTTTGTCGGATTCCCATTTTTCGAGAGCATTATATGTTGCCGTATTATATTGATATATTATGTCCTCATCTTGTTCCTCGTTCTGGATGAGTTCCCGGAGATGTTTTTTGAGTCCAGTAATTATGTAATCCTGATGTTCTGGAGTTAATTGAGGAATACCAAATATGATAGCTTCTACCTGTGAGGGTGAATCATCATAATATTGGTCGTCGGCACCCTTTGTTAAGTCCATGTGAGAAATAAGGTTTTCTCTGAGATTTTCGAAGAGAACTTCCTCTGAAGCATATGTGATGATATATCCTGAGATATAATCAGCAAAAGGTTCATCCTCTAAGTCGATTGAGTAAACCTGGATATTGGTATCTTCCTTGTTAATGAGAAGACCATCTGAGTAATCATAAGTATAAATGGGATGAGAAGCAAGCAGTTCCCGGATGGCCTCTAAATTTTTTAATTCTTTCATAACGTCTATATTTAAAATTATTTGAGAAATATTTCTCACTGCAAATATACAAAATTATTTCTAAACTTGTTTCTATAATTACTTTTATTTTTATAAATAGGGAGGTTCTGGGAGGTGTTTTGGGTGCCTCCCAGAGGGTTTTGTTAATATTGTCCTGTCATGGTAATGATAATGAAAAGGGATTCATCATTGAAATGTACCTGGATAGTATCTCCATAGGAGTTTGACATGTAATGAGAATTAGGGTTAAGTTCTTTTAATGGGTGATGTTCATCCCAATGAGAATTAATGAATTCTATCACGTATTGTTCAAAAGCATCGGATTCTCTGCAGTAGGTTTCTGCCTTTTCGTCATCGTCTATAGGATACTCCCGGAATTGGAGATTAAGAGTTCCCATATAGGATTCATCCGGATTTGAGATTTCATTAACTGATTGAGCAGTGTAACCAAAAGCATCAAGAGTTCCATTGAAGTAACCCATAATGTGATTTGAGATTTCGTTAATAGTTGTCATAAGAAATAAGTTTTGTGACCCTGTTCGAGGTCGGTTAATAATTATATTTATTTTTCTCTTATGCAAATATAGAAATAATATTTTAAATATGCAATAATTAAGGGAGCCCAGATGTTAGTGTTTCTGAACTCCCTGAGGATATATTAACTGGTTAGGGATTAGTATAATTCATCGGCCAGCATTGGTTCCTTGGGCTTATTTAATTTCTCTTTAGAACGTCTTGTAGCCCAATTCTCGTAGGGTTTGTAACTGAAGGTACGTGTTGTTTCATCGTATGCAGCATATACCATTTGTTTACGGGATATTCTCCTTCCGTAAGTTTTCTTAAGATTAGCAAACCAATCTAGATACTCCTGTAAAGAGTTAAAGATTTCTTTGTGCCCGTCTAAATCATTTTTAGGACGGGTCTTCCATGTTGCTTCTATATAGCATTGGTGTAGGGTAATTGAAATAAAGTATCGGCACCAACTACCACCAAAGATAGTGCCCGTGGAGAATTCTATCTTCCGAGCAACTAATGGACTAACGTTATACTTTGTCATGCGATTGAGAAATTAAGTTGGAAAATCCAGTTGTTTCTATCGAGTTGATTGAATGATATGAACCTCCCATCGTTATCGGTAAATTCATTCATGAATTGAACTGCAGCAGATGCTAATTGCCCCTTATAGGGATTAGTATCAGCAGTTATCACGGATTCGAAAATGAAAGAATAATAGGTAGTATCATAGATTTGTACCTGATTAATATCCAAGCAATTGAGTTTGTAATCATCCTCTAGTTTGATTAAGAGTCCCATTAGGAAATTAAGAAGATTACCCTGTTCATCAGAGTCAAGTTCAAATGTAGATTTCTTTTCTAAGAAATTGCGAACTACCTTAGTTAGTTCGTCTGCTTGATTGTAAGTTACTGAGTTCGTTTTCATATTTTTGTCTATTTTTAAAATGATATGCAAATATAAGCATTTTTATTTTTATAGAAAAATATATCTATTTTATTTTTAGGGAGGCTGAGGATGTGTATACGCTAAGAAAGGCAGTGGATTAGACTGCCTTTCAATTATTAAGGTAATTGGGGAGTTAGCAAGTATAAAGCCTCTTTTATAATTGAACTCTCCATAGGTTCTAAAGAGGGTTCCTTGTACATTAGTCCACCTTTCTTCTTTTCGTTTTCAAATACTTCATGTATGGCTTGCTTTAGTTTAGTAGCTAATACCTCTGATAACTCCTGAGATTTAAGAGAGATAAGTAATCCTTTTCGTATTTCCTCAATATCCTGGTCATTCTCAGTAATGGGTTTTGCTTCTATGAATTCTTGTATACCCGAAGAATATTCATCTAACCATTCACATCCCAAATGTTGTAAGTCATTAAAGAAGATACTAAACTCATCATAAGTAAGTCTAGTATCAAAACCTACTCCATGATATAGTTGTACTAAAGGAGTAAGGATTCTTCTTAGTGTATTGAAATCTTTTAGATGGTCCAATTTTATTCCTGATTCGAGAGGTATTTTATATACCTTTTCACCCTTCAGTACTACTAACAGAACCATTAGTCTTGGTGGTAATCTTTTCTCGTTCATAAGCAAGTTTTTGTATTATGAGTTGTACATAGGTATTTCTCTCTTTATAGATAAACATTACCGAGAGAAGTATCTCATGTTTCGGTAATATCATCTGTATGAAATTGCCTGGGGCAATCACTGTAGCTACTACTGGAGAATCCTCCTGAGAGAAATTCTCTAATATCATTTCTGCCCTCTTAATGGGTTCTGGTTTTGTTGGGTCCAAAGTTAGGACTGGAGCAGTTATACATTCCTTGATGCCCTGTGTTAAGGCATTATATAACCATTCATCTTTTATATCCTCTACTTGGAGGTTTTTCATTGTAATCATATCCTAAACCTATTTAGAGTCCATACACCCAGGATATTAGAGAATACCCATAGTTCCCAGTTTTTGTAAAAGTTATAGGGTTTACTGAATTGAGATGTTTGAAATATTATCTGATTTGGTGTTCTAGATAACATTTCTGCATGGCAAGTTAATACTCCAGAAGATAATTGAGCTTTAAAAGCTTTAATAATATCTTCATCACTTTTAGTCTCTAATGAGGTAAGCAATTTAATAAATTTTACCTCTACACCTTCAGAAATGTAAACATTTCTGAAGGCAAACTTTTCTTTATTTTCCATATTCGTCATTTTTAGATAAGAACTCTTGAGCTAGTTCATCTTGAGTTCTTTCGATTATGTTCTTTACTATTGTTTTATTTTCTACTCTAGCCCACATATATAGCATGCCCAATTGAGCATCCATATAGCAATCTATAAGAGATGGGTCCTTTCTAAATACATCCCATTGTTTTACGAAATTTGTTCGAACCAAATCCCTATAACCCTGGTCTGATATATCTTCTTGGTCTATATAAGCAGATACCCTTTTCTTGACTTCTAAAAGGATTTTCTCTAAGCTTTCGGGTAATCTGAAATTTTCTGGTAAGTTATGATATACCAAAGCATTAGGTATCAATTCCTCAAAGGTAAACTGATTATCGAATAGTTTCTTTGGGTATCTACCTGAAAATATCAATGGTATCTTATACCTTAGCAATGATGGTACTATGTCGTATATAGCATAATGTTTCCGATATTCCTGATAGACATCGAAATATAGATTCTCATCGAATATACCAGATTTCCTCATTATTGCCTGTAAAGTATTATAAGCAGCATTGATATGAGTATTACTCAATTTGAATACTAAGTTGCCATTTTTAATAGCAATGAGTTCACTACAGCATCTCTTTCGTCTAAATAAGTTCATGTGATTAAAATGTAAAGTCAATGTATATTTTCCTTGTTCCCTTGAGAAATTTTTCGTGATTTGAGTCATCATACTTATGGCAAGCATAAGTCTTAGATGATTTATCATAATGGTCTCTTACCCATACTGGAGCAGTATCAGTTGGTTTTAATTTAAAGTATGTACCCTGATTAACCTTGTTAACCTGAGTCTCTTTGTAAGATGTCTTTGGTAGTTCCATATTTTTGTCTATTTTAAAATTGATATGCAAATATAATTCTTTCTTTTTAAATATGCAATATCCGGATATAACTATGGGAGCTTACTATTTCGGAGGAATTGAGATGCAAATGAGCCATCCTCTTTTTCTTCTTTCTCAAAGTCTTCATATTGATATAACTCTGGGTCTTCTTCGTCTGGGTCTATACGCATTTCGATTTCTCTACGTAGTTCATGATGTTCTTTAGAGAATGAAGACATAGCTCCCTTATAATCATCAGTAATTTGCATTAACTCTGCTTTATTAAGGTTAAGACCCTCTTTACTTGTATCTACTCCTTCTTGTTTAGTAGCAACTACTTCAGGTAGAGACTTAATGTCATACCTATCCTCCAATAGTTTAGCCTCTTCTGGTTTATCTAATACCCTTTGTGATTCCAATACGATTTGACGTGCCTCTTCAACGGTGATTGCATTTTGCTGTGTTACGTTGTTCTGTTGATTAAATTGGGCAAAGATATTTGTAGTACTTCCTCCAGTAAGATTACGTACTATTGATTGCAGAGATGTAGAGGATTCAAGCTTTAATTTAAGGGCCTTTCCCAGCTCGGCAGATATAAACGGTACGTATTTCCCTCCCTGAGATTCTCTTAGGATATTAACCTGATGGGCTATTTCCATACGGTCTTCCAAAGCCCATGCTAGTTGTTCTCCCATTAACGCTTGAAGTAAATCTTCTGCTTTTTCTTTATCCCATATTCTAGAGCTTAATAGCCTATCTCTCATAAATACCCGTATGTAGTTAATATCTATACCCATACGATATGAGAATGTATTTATATCATAAGTGATACCACATAATACACCATTACCCATCAGCCATTGATTAATAATGTAGTTGTGTATCTTTATCAGAAGTTCATCATTTGGGTTCTTCTGATATTCTAATGCCATTGCAGTAGTCCCCATGGGTCTTGGGAACCTTACTATCTTACTTTCTTTTTCTGACATACAAATGAGATTTTCGGATATCGGAACTTTCATCATAACCTCTATACTCTAAATCATATCTTACATACAAATTCAAAGATAGGTTATAGAAATATCCCCTATACTTTTTCTTATTCACTGATAAATTAAAAGGTTCACCAGAGATTAAGTCCCTGGTGAATATCAAATTACCTTTCCCCGTTGTTGGGATTTTAAGGCAAAGTTTATAATCTCCTACCTTAAATTTATTGCCATGCAGGTCTGTGATTTCCCTTGCCATAGTTTGCCTTTTTATGGTTCGTAGGTTTTTTGTCTTGTTTACTACGGTTATTGGTTATCCCCTTCTGTTCTTCGATTAACTTTTGTACCTCAGGGAATAATTTTTTCCTCAATGGTACTACCTGCGTAGCGAAAAAGGCATTCCATAATTTCTGAGTAAATGGTTCCCCTACCTTAAGTTTCGAAATTGCCCAGAATTTAGTTTCGAAATTCTTTATTATTTCCTTAAACCGATAGTAATAGATATATCCACACTTTGGATTTATACCTATAGTGGTGTTTTGGCAATAATCTAGAAAATCTTTACCTAATTCGGATATAAACTCTTCCCTTTTGAAATCATAATTCTCTTGATCGAGTTTAAATAGTTTGACATAATCTATTGCTTCCATATAACTTTACTTTGTGATTATTAACTTGGGATATTTATCAGTTATCTGAAATAAATATCCCCTTATATCATCCTCATAGTATGAGGACCAATAAACCCTTCTAATTCGAAAATTATCAAGGATTGCCCCTTTCGGTATACCCGTAACATAAAGCCTATGCTTAGGCATCATTGGAGTTATTTCAAATTCACCAGTAGTAAGTAAATTACCATAGGTACCATAATCTGGCATATTACCAGTAAAACCTGTAGGTTGTAATACATCCATTACTAAGGTGGTTTGTGGTAATTCTCTTTGATTACATTTAATTATCAGTTTCGATTTACCTATATATAGGTCTTTTACTATTGTCCCAAACATTTGTATATAATTATGTGAGTGATACCATTCTTCTTGAAGTAGAATTGGTTCTGTGAACGTTCTTCTAACTTCTTTAATTCTCTACGAGATTCAGTACAAATTCTTTCTGACTTCCGAAGTATATCAGATATATTATCCCAAATAGGTGCCATAGGTTCTACTGGACCTGCATAAACAATTTTGTGTTTAGCATCAATCTGAGGGTATTTTGATTTGTACTGATACTTACCTTTGAGGTAAAGCACATTATACTTTTCTGGTTCGTTTCTTTTTGCGTTTTCCATTTTTGTTATTATCTATGTAATCGGATATATTATCAAGTTGATCTAAAAGCAATGCTTGAATAAAGATGTGTATAGGCCTAAAAAAGAAGCTCCTTACGTTATGAGGGTTAATATACCAATCATAAACTATGAAGAACTTCTTTATCTTAGAATGCTTAAGTGAATGCTGAACCAGCCAAGACTTACAACAACGTTTATGTAATTCGACAAGTTCTTTATCCTGTTTAAGCATCTCCTTATCAGAGAAGATAGTGTAATCCATTTTGTATGAATTAAAGTGCCCAGGTTATTTATCCCAGGCACTTGGTTAATAAAGGGTTATGCAACTTGTTCTGGTTTGAGAACCTTTTTCTTAAAGTCCTCATAGGCTTTAGCAGCAGCCTTAAATTCTTTGGAATTGGTGTCCTTGATACGAGCCATTGCAAGTTCCAATCGATGAAGTTCGTTTCTGGTTTGTTGTCTCCATTTCTTTCGAGCAAGAGTATCAACTACATCCTCCGGATATACGTATTTAACTTCTCGATTGGAGATTACCTGTTCGATGATAGAGGGTTTTTGTTGTTCCTTTACTTCCTTGACAACCTGTTCTTTTTTGGAAGTTTTGGTTTTTGGAGAGAGTTCTACCAATTTAGCATTGGCAAACTTAGTGGCAGCTTCTTGAGCATCTTTTACCAATTCCTTTTTAGTCTTTTTGGCCTTAGGAGCAGAAGCCTTAGTAGTCTTAGAATTTTTAATTCCTTCAAGTTGTTCAGCAACCTTAGTTGCAACGAGGTTAGTAACCTTAGTTTCATTCTTTTTCATAACGTCCATATTAAAATTGTTAATAAAATAAAGTTTATTTCTTTTCTCTTTGCAAATATAAGAATAATATATTTAATACAAAAATATTTCTATATTATTTTTCTATTTGCTCGGGTTAATCGGCTAGGAAGTCGAAGATTTCTGGAGGACAATTGGTTTCATCTTCTGGATCATTGATGTAATCCTCATATTCTTCATTATACCCATCGTAAATGTTTTCCTTAGTAGTGTTTGGTACTCGGGTACATTTTTCTGGGTGCCTTTTCACAAAATCATAAGCTTCTTCTGTAGTCATTATCCTATCTGATATAAATTCGTAGGTTACATAAGAATAAGTTTCACCCAATCTAGAAACTTCATATTGCTGGTATCCAGATTTCTCAATCTTATAGATTTGATTTTCTGGAATCGTTTCTATCTCTACCCTATATTTATACCATTGATTCTTTTTCTCTTTCTCTTCTTTGGGTTTAATTCCCAAACTATCTGAAAGATAATGTAACCTGGTCAAGGGACTTTCAAAACGAGAAGGAGCAATGCTCACTCCTCTTTGAGGTTTTTTATTTTCCCCAATGAAGTAAACCATTACTCCTAAGGCAACCAGACCCAATATGAATTTAGTTTCGGAGTTCATAACCCGTAGTTTTAAACTTATTCTTGATATTCTTTGATAGGAATTTGCCCTTTGATTCTGCAAGGTGTAAACCATCGCAGATTTCATGTGGCACCTTATCATATCGATATACCCTATTTCCCTTAAAAGCAACCCAAAGTTGTTGTTTCTTTGAGTCATACCCATATCCCTCAATATTAGAGGATTCGCAAGGAATCATTTCAACTCCCGTGTTCATTTCTACTGATTCTAAGTATTCGTTCTTTTCCATGTCTATATATTTAAAATTTTAAAAGTGTTAGTTCTGGGTGAAATTTGAGATTGGCCTTTTGGAATATTGCCCAAGTACCAAGTACTCCTTGAGAATTGTTATGTACCCATTCATCCTCCATCCTGAATAATATATGTGAGCATACCAGCATTTGGTATTCACTTAACATATTAATCAACTGAGGAGTATTCTCAATCTCTACGTATAATTCAAGATGTTCATCTAATGCCCGTATAATCTCGTCATCTTCAATCTGAAGGAATTTTTTGATTAGGTCTTGGGCAATGTTATTGCCCTTTTTGACATCCTCCTTGATTGAGTTGAGAGATTCGATTTGAATACCAGCGATGAGCTTTACAATGTCTTTTGTTTCTTTGTCCATAGTTAAATTTTTCTTTATGCAAATATACTAAAATTATTTTATATAATATATTCTTTTTATAAATACGGAGGTAAGTGTTAGCGGCTCTTGATTTCCTCTATCTTTTCCTTGATAGAATCTGGGAATACTGCATCATCTACCCATCTCATAAAGAATTTGGAAGGCTTCTTTTCTGGGTTGAGAAGTAATTGCCTTTGTTCTGTAGAAAACTTAATACGTTCGTCTTCTCTCATATATTTAGGAAGTTTAGTGAATTCTGCCTGAGAGAAAGAGATGACATTCTTACCAACTTGAGCCCTCAATGGTTTCTTCCTTTCTTTATAAAGATACGGAACAATTTTCTTCGATGGTCCACCAAGGATGCTAAACCCGAAGATAACCATTGGATCGAATTTATCTGCTTTGGGGTCTTTGGCCCGTTTGATACATCTTGCCATCCAGGAGAATGAATTTGGATATTGCTTATTATTGGTTGCTTCTCCAACATCCTTTTTATCGAACTCAAATCCGGGAAAGTGATAAAGAAAGTCCTCCGTAAGGATAAATACAAAACCCAGTTCTCTTAGGTATTTGATAATCTCTTGTTGGCTTTTACCTTCTTCAACCATTTTCTCTACATCTGCAAGAATATCCTCCCTTGGTGATTCAAGATTTTTAATTGTAGTCCCTGCAGGTCTTCCTCTACCAGCAGTTGGGGCCTTAGCGGGTAATACTCCAGTTAGCCTATCTAAGTATTCTTTAAAGTTATCTATATCTTGTTTATTTGTGAGAGTTACTTCTACTCTTACGGGACCCTTATGCTGTACCTTTGGACCCGAGTTCATCTCAGTATAAGCATCTACTAGCCTATCAGATAAGGGAGTGCCATTCTCTGATAGTGTAGTGACTCTTAGTTTTGGTTTATATATTTCTTGTTCCATATACCTAATTGTGAGTAAATAAAAAGGCCTGAACAAAATAATATTGCCAGGCCTTTTTTCATTATTAACGAATACTTATATAAAAGGGATTAATCCTCTTCTTTTACGGCCTTTTTCTTCTTTTTATCTTTGGCCTTCTTTTCTTTCTTTTCCGAAGCTGGTTTTTCTTTTACCTTCTTCTCCTTTTTCTCTTTGGTTTCCTTCGGTTCCTTGGGAGCCTTACCTGAGGCAAGCTTTCTTTGCTCCATACGATATTTCTTCTTTTCGGCAGAAATCATTTCTCTACCATCAATAAGAGGGTAATCGTATTTAGTAGCAGTTTTACCGGCAGATTTCTTTTCCTTCTTCTCTTTGGTTTCAGATTCCTCTTTCTTGCCTTTTTCTTTACTGAGTTTTACCAATTTCTTGGTATTCTCCTTGTCACCTTCTGGGTAAGCAGCAGCTACCTTGTCCCGTTCTTTGTTGAGCTTATTTACAAGTTCGGTAACCTTTTTACCATGTTTCTTGTCCTTGGTCCAATCCTTAGTCGGGTCCAACTTGTTCTCTTTAAGGTAAGCATCTAAAGCTTTCTTTGCCTTGGTGAGTTCCGGAGTCTTAGATTCTGGTTTGCTCTTCTTGTCTTTCTTAGCCATTTTCTTTATATTTGGTGAATAATGAATTTCCGATTTACATAATACCATAGTTATACTTCCCTAATTTGGGTTGGGATTTCTTTAATTTCTAGGATTTCTACACTTGCATTTTCCATAATAGCCCTTATTTGTAATATGTCTACTACCTCTTGCTGAGTAAGATTAGTAAAAGTTTGTTCGTAAGTTTTATCCCCAACCTGATAAGTGACAGTGATTATAATACCATTAAGTTTTCGATTTAGTTTATCCATTAGGCCTTTTAACTTCCTCTGAAGATAACTGATCCTTAACTTATGTTTTTGCCAATCTCCTTTCTTACCCTTTTCAAATGCTACTCTTTTTTGATAATGAGTAAACTGTATATCATTAACTGTCATCTTAAGACTTGATAAGAGAGTTCTTATACTTATTTCTTCCATTTGGGTCTTTGTATTACTGGGTTAACTACTTCCTGGATTTCTTCTGATAGCATCTCCTTTGCCTCATATACGATATTGATTGCAAGTTCCCTTTCATCTGATTCCAGGTTTAATTCTTTATCTTCTAGTGCATCAGTATAAGTATTTATTAGATTATCTAATGCAAGTATTCGAATATTCTTTCGAATTGCTAATTTCTCTTTATCCATGGGTAATAAAATTAAAGCCCACTACCCTCACAGGCAATGAGCTTTACGATGAACAACGTCCTAAGTGTGTAGGGTTGTTTACCTTTTCTTTATTATGAGATTAAACTTGATTTAGCAGATAGATTTTTTAGGATGTGCCAAAAATTAATCTTCTGTTTCGGACTCTTCGTTTTTGTCCTTCTTGTTTTTCGGAGAACAAATAACTCCATGTCCCTTCTTTGATTTTACAGTAAGATTGCCCGGAACGAAAGCAACCGAAGTAGATACCGGTTTACCCTCAGTAACCAAAACTGAAGTAACTACTACTCCCTGATAGCCCTCCTTGTTCTTTACGGCATAACCAAAGTTCATTACCTTGGATTTGTCGTTGATTGCAATGATGTCAATTTGCTTACTGTTAGGACGTTGTTCAGCAGGTCTGTTTTTCAGAGCCTCTTGACGAGCTTTACGTTTTGCTTCCTTTTCAGCGTCTTTCTTTTCGTCACCCTTTTTCTTGGTGTCAGCTTTCTTTGTTGCCATTTCTTTTAATTTTTAAATGTTATGTTACTAAATAGTTTTTTAAAAGGGAAGGTCATCCCTTGGGTCGTCTCCTTCCCAGTAATATTTCCTTCCCTCATAGTCTCTTACTTTTTTTTTCCTTTTTTGCCCTTTCCCTTAGCTTCTTTCTTTGCCGGAAGTTTGAGACCAAGTTCCTTAGCAATTGCTTTACGGAGCTTTTCGATGTCGTCCTCGTCATAATCATCTGGATCAGTTTCGAGGTCTTTGTCATCGCAGACATCTTCGAGTTCTTCGAAGTCCATTTCGGCAAGTTCTTCACCGGTCAGTTCTTCCTCTTCTTCTTCCTCTTCGGAATCATCATCATCATCATCTGATTCTTCCTCTTCTTCTTCTTCCTCTTCGGAATCATCATCATCATCATCATCATCATCTGATTCTTCCTCTTCGGAATCATCATCATCATCATCATCATCTGATTCTTCCTCTTCATCGGATTCAGAACCAAAAAGGTCTTCTGCTTCTTCGGCAGAAAGCATGATAGGAGCAGGGATAATCTTTACTGAGCCGTCTTCGTACTTAATGATGATTGCACCATTGATTTCTGTTCTGGAAACTTCTTTCAGTTCCACTTCTTTTTTCTTCTTAGCCATTTTCGTAATGTTTAAGTTGGTTAATAAATTAATAAATATATCACTCTGTTATAAGTTTCTGATAATTACCGTTTCCGGGATTTTCGTTATCACTGTTAAATTGTTTAATCTCATCTAGAGTTGTTTTCAATTCTATTTGAGATTCTATAGTTACCACTTCGGATTTAATCTCCTTATGGTATTTATCATAAGTTACCTTTTTAAATATCTTACCTATGAAAGGATTAATAGGTCCATGGGTTACTAAACCCACCTTTGATAGTTTATCGTTCATTGCTATATCTAATTTTGGTTATTCCAGGAATACCAACCTTTCCAAATACTTCGGTATAGGATAGATATTTTCCCTTTTTCATTGTTTTATAGTTATCTGATAATCGAATTGGGTATACCCATATCTTATTTTCTATCAACCTGTTGGTCATTATATAAGCATAAGAACTTCTAAGTTTAATACTCTCTAATGATATAAACCCTTGAAATAAAAGAGACTTCTTGGTAAACCTTTCTTTTGGCAGATACCCAATAAATTTAAGGGATGCCTCATCAAATATATCAATCATATCTCTTTGTGCTTTGATAAATAGTACCTTCTGTATTGGGATATTCATTTTCTTTCTCAAATATAAAGCTAATGAGCTTACCAATGGAGGGTACTGCAAGGAAAATATATTGAACCTATGTCTTTCCTCTGGAGGAAGCTTGTTGTAAATCCTGTAAGATAGCAAGACGGACCTGTAATCTCTTAGCGTGGAGATGCTCGGTAGATATGCCCTGCCGTTGTCCATAGAGTTTAATTGAGTATCTTTCATCGAATGCCTTTTTTCCTTTAGACTTAAAGACTCGGTGCATTTGAACCATAAATCTTCTTCGTCGGTGTTTATCAATATGATATTCATCGGGTATTATGAATTTCTTCGCTTGTACAAATTTACCCTTGTACCAAAATTTAGTATATCCCCATTTATATCGGGTACCGTTCATATCGGATAATTCTTTAATACCATGCCTTATTAGTTTCCTTCCAGATATTATATGGATATATTGAAGAACATCAACTCCATAAAGATAAACTAAAGTAACTTTTACGTGATGTCTAGTGAAATATGGGATACCAGTTAAGTGTTTCCTATATAGACTTTTTTCAGTTATATACTTGTTGGTGGTATCTGGTCTCCAAGTCCAAATATAATACCTATCGGGTCGTATCGGTTCGTTATTTCCCTCCCTTAGTTTTACCATTGATATTCCTTTTTGCCATTCTATACCAAAGGTTAATCGATTTCTCATTTGCCTCAGGGAATTTTTTCTTCATTCTCCGAATAATCCTATCAAGTTCAAAACCCTTTGCAGTCAATTCAAATACATAAGATTTTTTAGTACCCTTGATAAGATTGAATTCATCTCTTTCTCTTGGGGGTTTCTTTTCCCGAGGTTTCTTTATCCCTGGTACCCGTTTTGTTCTTCTTTGCCCATTTTCCCCCTCTTCTCCAAAAAACCCAAGCCTTAATCGAGAATTCCTTAGTGGATCATCCTTTGAATAACCAATATTCTCTAATTGCTTATCCATCCAATCATCATATTTATCTATTAAGGATCTGTCTGGTTTTTCTTCTGAAACATTTATAAAATGAAGTAGATCAAATACTCCAGCAGAGCAAGCATCAGGAAAAGGCATACCAAGTATGATAGCCTTTCTCTTTAGATCCTTGTAAGTCATGTTTCTCCCTGATGCACCAAGGAAATTCGATTTCTCTTTGGAGGGAGCTTTCAGGTCTTTTTTACTCTTTTTTGCCATATATTTAATATTTTAAAGTATTCATTAATTCACTTGCAAATATAAATATAATATTTGAATTATATACTATATTTCTATTTCTTTTTATAAAAATCCGAGGTTTTTGCCCGTTCTACGGCAGTAGATTTAGGTTTCTTCGGTTTTCTGTGTGTATGGATATTATATGCCATGTCTAATTTCTTTATATTGAATTCTATGTTGTTCACTTGATTATAGTTTACTGCTCTTTCCACACAGCATCTGTACTCTGGCCAGAATTTTTGCCCGAGCTTTACTGTACCAGTTTTAATCATAAACTTAGATACCATGAAACCAAAAGTATCAGCATCATCTTTAGTTTCAAATACATACATATAAAATCTACTAAACTCACTGACTACTTCTTCTAGTGGCCTCACAGGTAATAGTAGATAACCATCAGTATATAAGTCCTCAGATATTAGAGCTACCCAATATTTCTTTTTACCTGGTTTCACTTTATATCTAAACCTCTCTTTAAGTTTAGTGTGCATCCAGTCGGGTATTCTATTAAGGAGATATTTGATGTATATCTTATCCTTTTTATTCGACCTCCTTTTAAATGCAGAAGGCTGTTGTAGCATCCTGGGTAGTATTCTAAAATTATTCCACCTATCAAATTCAAGAATTAATCTTAGAGTATCTATATCCCATTCATCGTCAGACTCTTTTAACCTCCTCATATTCCTCTCTATATTCTTAGAGTTTACTTTTGGGAGTAATTGAGTAGAGTCCCCAGTATATATACTGGCATCTTTTCTCTTTAATCTTTTCTCTAAACATCCCTCCATATAATCTTGGAAGTTTCTCTCACAGGGACAATCTGGTCGAAAGATAGAAGTGTGTTTCTCAAAAAAATCCGAGAATAGCCTAAAGAATTTTTCTGACCGTTCTCGGATTTCAAGATACTTGTAATGAGATAACTTTAAAATTTCACCAGCTTCCCATGAAGATTTACTTTCGGATAATTGAAGGAATAATGACTGTTGTTCTTTATCAATTAAACAACTCCAGGCTTTTTGTTGAGCTTCGTTCATAACATTAAATTCTTCTATATCTCATTATACTATCAATTGCTTCATTGGTTATCTGATTGGGGTCATATTCACCAGAATTAGCATAAAGCTTATCTGGGTCATAATTCTGGTACACACTATAGATAACGTTGTCAAAGGGTAACCATACTTCCATTTTACCCATTTCCGGATATAAAAGAAGTTGTACCATTTTATTTATGTGGTCTATACCTAATACCGTAGCATCTATTCCTTCGTATGGATAGCCTTTGAGTACTAAGTAATCGCCTATCTTAACATTCATCAAATCGTCTACAGAATATTTCTTTCCTTCTTTTGCCATCCTCTTAAACCTTTTAACATCCTTTCTGGTACATGTAGCTACCAATGAGAAATCATCAAAGTCTTCAGAATTATCTATTCTAGCTTTCTTCTTTCTTTCATGAAGAGTCTCTGTAGACTTTAACCAAGTTCTTATACCTGATATACTTCTCTTCAGTTTGTTTAGAAAAGGTCTAGAGTACGCTAACTCTGTAGGCATCTTGATAAAACCATAATTGAATAAGATAGGTACTTCTTCGAATATCATCTTACCCTTTGCGGTTTTCTTTAAAACGTTTATCGTAGGGATAATGGCACGTACTTTTTTATATCCCTTTTCTTTAAGTTCTTTATTAATGTTCTGATAATACTTTCGTTCTATGTAGAAAATACAATAAGAATAAGGGATACGTTTCATATTATTTCTTTTTAATGATTAACTTAGCTTGCTTATGTACTTGCTTATAATTAACATTCTCCAGAATATCACTTGCAAGAAATACATAAAGATTAACTGAAGTACTGATTGACATACTGGGTTTTTTAGATTGTACCCATATAAAATCTCCCAGAGTACCAGGTCCCCCTTCTACTACAAAGAAAAATTCATTTGCAGGCATAGAGTTATACCTCATACATAATATAGGGAGTTTATTTGCCCTTTTAGCATCCTTACTTGCTTGTTCCCAAAATCTTAGGATATCACAAGTTTTGTTTCCAAGCAGTACATGTTCGAATTTGATATCTTTGTAATTTTTACATTCGATAGATATCTTAC